>Ga0302321_100000592_pt1 | contig 31656 bp, 25 predicted proteins | sample Fen_T0_1_FD_202505 | JGI IMG/M metagenome (GOLD analysis project Ga0302321, IMG submission 202505) | Peat permafrost microbial communities from Stordalen Mire near Abisko, Sweden - Fen_T0_1 | ecosystem: Environmental > Terrestrial > Soil > Wetlands > Permafrost | place: Sweden: Abisko... | reverse complement strand
CGGACTCGGTCAAGAGAGCAAGCCGCTGTTCGATGCGCTTCACAAGCGCGTCTCGCGGCTCTTCGATCGTGCTTACGAGCAGAAACACATCAGAGACTTTGTCCTGACAGTGTCCGATCCAAGTTGGGAGTGAGGCGCCTTTCTCGACTGCAACGAGTAGGACCCCGGGCGTATGCATAGTTGGCTCCAGTTCCCGCGGGAGCATTCCCCCCCCACGGCGTCCGGCGAGTATAACTCCGCTCTTGAGCTCGCGCTCCTGCATCTCGACATGTGTCGAAGACTTTGTTCGGAGTCGGTTTCGCCCTTTCATATTCGAGAGGTCTACGGAAGCATACCTTTTGACTTAAGTGGGAAATTTGGACTGAATTTTTACTACTTTTCGTGGTTCGATCGAAGTCACAGCGTAGGCGCTGGTTCGCGTCCTTCTTCACCTGTCGTTCATCCGATTGCGAGGTCTTCGGCGTCCAGTTGGATCTACTGTCAGTTGTTGTCCGACACAGTGTTCACGGGCGACTGATTCATGCTTTCGACGTGACCGAAAGTCAGTTCTCCAATCAGCCGAACGAATGCATGCACTTGTTCGTCGATCGTCGAACCAACTTCTCTCGCGTTCTTGCAAAGCGACGAAGCTTGTCGTGGCAAGAAGTTCAACGAGTTAGGTGCGCAACTAGCAAGCGTGACGTCTAGGTCAACGGTTGGTGCTGCACTAGCGGTCTAGACGCAGTCGACGGGCTTCACCGTTAAGACGGGCTCGTGAGGTACCGTGTGAGGCAGTCGTCGCAGTAGGCTTCTGGCAGACTGACCAATCTGATGGGACGGCGATTGACTGGCCGCCCCTCTCCCGACTACTGAGCGGGTCCCAACGGGGCAGGGCGGCCGTCCAATTGCTAGCGGGCGTTCAGCGTCTGCCTTTCAAGCGGGCATGGGACCAGTCATCGTGTTTCGGATGTTGCGTGCGCGCGCGTTTGACCGCTCCGTGCCGGCTCATTCAATATTAGCGTCGCCTCGCTCGCGACTCTGACGCTGCCAGTGTTCGCCGCTCCGACAAACCTCGGATCGCGAATACTATGCAGTTTCCCCTCGCGAACGACGTGATATAGTCTGTTCCGTCACGCGACCCTTAACACCAAGGGGCGATCAGCGAGTCAGAGTCACGCAGATTCTGCGTAGTTCGTCCCGGCAATGCGAAGGTGCGAGTGACTGAGATCTAATTAAGGTCATCCCCGGTTCAACCGAGGTCGCAACTCAGACCGATTCTGCATCGCGCCGCAGCTTTTGCGTGTTGTCGTGAATGCAGATCGGACAGCAAAACTCCTGTGTTGCGGCCCTCGGAAGGCTATACGGTCCGGGCGCGTCGGTCGGCAACGTCGATCAATCTTATCGACAGCGGCAGACGTGACACCGGCGGAGGTCAACGAGCAATGAGTGACAAGACACTGATGGTAGTCGATGGCAACGAGGCTGCTGCGTCAGTCGCATATCGCGTAAGCGAAGTGATTGCCATCTATCCAATCACCCCGTCATCGAACATGGGCGAGTTCTCTGATGAGTGGGCAGCCAAGAAGCTGACCAACATCTGGGGAATCATTCCAACGGTTGCAGAGATGCAATCGGAAGCAGGCGCGGCTGGCGCTATTCACGGTGCGGTTCAAGCGGGGGCATTGGGCACCACGTTTACCGCGTCCCAGGGTCTCCTGTTGAAGATCCCCAACCTGTACAAAATCGCAGGAGAACTGACGCCGTTCGTGATTCACGTTGCGGCACGCTGTCTGGCGTCCCATGCGCTCAGCATCTTCGGTGATCACTCCGACGTAATGGCATGCCGCCAAACGGGCTTGGCCATGCTCGCGTCCACCTCCGTGCAGGAGGCGCACGATATGGCGTTGGTGGCACATTCGGCGACGCTCAAGGCGCGCGTGCCAATCCTCCATTTCTTCGACGGGTTCCGTACCTCGCACGAAGTCACGCGCATTCAGAAGCTGTCTGACGACGACCTCCGTCACATGATTGACGAGGACCTGGTCAAGGCGCATCGCGAACGCGGCCTGACTCCAGACAAGCCAGTCCTTCGCGGCACGGCGCAGAATCCGGACGTCTTTTTCCAGGCGCGTGAAGCTTGTAACTCGTTTTACGACGCCTGCCCGGACATCGTGCAAGCGTCGATGGACAAGCTTGCAGCTCGTACGGGGCGTTCCTACAAGCTATTCGAGTACGAGGGGCATCCCGAGGCCGAGCGCGTGGTTGTGCTCATGGGTTCTGGCGTGCAGACCGTGCGCCGAACCGTCGCGGCTCTGGTTGCCAAGGGCGAGAAGGTGGGCGTCCTCAACGTGCGTCTGTACCGGCCTTTCGATGCCAAGCGCTTGCTTTCGGTCATGCCAAAGTCGGTTAAGACCGTTGCTGTCCTCGACCGCACGAAGGAGCCAGGGGCGCTTGGTGAGCCGCTGTTCCTCGACGTAGTGACAGCGTTTGTCGAAGACTGGCCGGTTGCGATGCCCAAGATCGTCAATGGGCGTTACGGCCTTTCGAGCAAGGAGTTTACTCCGCGCATGGTCAAGGCCCTGTTCGAGCACCTCGCGGGTTCCGACATCAAGCGTCGCTTCACGATCGGTATCGTCGACGATGTGACCCACCTCTCGCTACCGATCCCTTCGGAGCCGTTCAACGTACTGGGCAAGGATGCCCACCAGGCGCTCTTCTACGGCCTCGGCAGCGACGGCACAGTCGGCGCCAACAAGAACACGATCAAGATCGTTGGCGAACAGACGACGCTGAACGTTCAGGGCTACTTTGTGTACGACTCGAAGAAGTCAGGCACGATTACGGTCAGCCACGTGCGTTTCGGGTCCGAGCCCTTGGATGTCCCATTCCTGATCGAAGAAGCGGACTTCATTGGTTGCCACCAATGGGAGTTCGTCGACCAGGTAGACATGCTCGCCCACATCAAGAAGGGTGGCTCGCTGCTCATCAACAGCGTCTACTCGCCCGAAGACACGTGGAAGCATCTGCCAGTCGAGATGGCGCAGCAAATCATCGACAAGAACGTCCAAGTGTACGTGATTGACGCCAACAAGGTTGCGGCCGAAGCGGGCCTCGGGCGCCGCACCAACACCGTGATGCAGACTGCTTATTTCTCGCTCACCAAGGTGATTCCGGAAGAGCAGTCGATCGGTAGCATCAAGAAGGCGATCACCAAGACGTATGGCAACAAGGGCGAGCACATCGTTGCCAGTAATATCAGAGCCGTCGACAATGCCATCGCCAACTTGAGGAAGCTGGATGTGCCCTCGAAAACGAACGGCCACCACAAGCGTCCGCCGGTCGTTTCGCCGAAGGCGCCGGATTTCGTGCAGCGCGTGACCGCCACGATTCTCGCCGGCAAGGGCGATCTCTTGCCGGTCAGTGCCTTCCCAATCGATGGCACCTGGCCAACCGCGACGACCCAATGGGAGAAGCGCAACATCGCACTCGAAATCCCAGTGTGGGATCCTTCGATCTGCATCCAGTGCAACAAGTGCACGCTCGGCTGCCCGCACGCGGCTATTCGCGCCAAGGTGTACGAGCCCGAATTGCTCAAGGGTGCACCCGAAAGTTTCAAGTCGACGACGTTCAAGGCCGAGCCCTTCAAGGGCAAGGCGTACACGCTGCAGGTGGCAGCCGAGGATTGCACGGGGTGCAAGCTCTGTGTAGAAATCTGCCCAGTCAAGGACAAGTCCAATCCGAAGCACAAGGCGCTTGACATGGTGTTGCAGCGGCCGCTGCGCGATGCCGAGCGCACGAATTACGGCTTCTTCCTCGATATCCCCGAAGCGGATCGCAAGCTCATCAAGCACGATGTCAAGAGCGTGCAGCTACTGCAACCGTTGTTCGAGTACTCGGGTGCTTGCGCAGGTTGCGGCGAGACTCCGTACATTAAACTGATGACGCAGCTTTTCGGTGATCGTGCATTGATTGCCAATGCCACGGGTTGCACTTCGATCTATGGCGGCAACCTACCGACGACGCCGTACTCGCAGAACAAGGACGGTCGCGGACCGGCTTGGAACAACTCGTTGTTCGAGGACAACGCGGAATTTGGCTTCGGGTTCCGTCTTACCGTCGATCAGCACCGGGATCACGCCAAGGCGCTAGTCAAGCAGTTGAGCGGCCAGATCGGTGACCAGTTGGTCAGCGCAATACTCGATGCCAATCAGGACGACGAGGCCGGGCTTGAGGCACAGCGCGGTCGCGTTGTCGAACTGAAGAAGAAGTTGGCGACGATGGGAGCCACGGTCGATGTGGCTCACCTGACCCAACTCGCTGACTACCTGGTCAAGAAGAGCATCTGGTGTGTCGGCGGCGACGGTTGGGCATACGACATCGGTTACGGTGGTCTCGACCACGTGCTGGCGTCGGACAAGAACATCAACATCCTCGTGCTCGACACCGAGGTCTACTCGAACACCGGTGGCCAGGCCTCCAAGGCTACACCCATTGGTGCGTCTGCCAAATTTGCCATGGCGGGCAAGGCTACGGCCAAGAAGGATCTCGGCATGTTGGCCATGGCCTACGGGCATGTCTATGTGGCCCGAGTCGCCTTCGGGGCCAAGGACGCGCAGACTCTCAAGGCCTTCGTTGAGGCAGATGCACACGACGGTCCGTCGATTATCATCGCGTACTCTCACTGTATCGCTCACGGTTACGACCTTGCTCAGGGCTGCAGCCAGCAGAAGGCAGCGGTTGAGAGTGGTGCCTGGCCGATCTTCCGCTTCGATCCCAAGCGCGCGGCTGCTGGTGAGCCACCGCTCATTTTCGAGGCCGGAACGACCAAGGGCAGTCTAAAGGACTACATGATGAATGAGACTCGGTTCCGCATGGTCGAGAAGATGGATCCGAAACGGTTTGCTTTGCTACTTGAGTCCGCCGAGCGTCACGCACTGCGCCGAACTGAAACCTACGAACAGATGGCAAAAATGGTAGTTACCGTGCATGGCGGCACTCAGGCACCTGCGACTACGGAGGCTGAGTAATGGATCTTTCAACAACGTACCTTGGACTGAAACTGAAGCACCCACTCGTCGTTGGCGCGTCACCTATGGCCGGGGATCTCGACCAGGTGAAACGACTCGAGGACGCAGGTGCCGCGGCTATCGTCATGCATTCGCTCTTCGAAGAGCAGCTGCTTCTCGAGCAGTCGGCGCAGCAATCTTACGTGGACGCCTTCGAGAACGCGAATGCGGAAGCGATGGGATTTCTGCCCAAGCCTGCCGAGTATCAGCTTGGCCCGAATGAGTATCTGGAGCAGATCCGCAAGGTGAAGGCTGCAGTAAAGGTGCCGGTCATTGGTTCACTCAACGGCGTCACCAACTCTGGCTGGCTTGACTACGCAGCGATGATTCAGCAAGCGGGCGCCGACGCCCTCGAGTTGAATGTCTACGCTTTGCCGACGAATGCCGAAGACAATGCAGCGACTCTCGAGACCCGCACGGTCGAGATGGTCAAGCACGTCAAGAGTAAGGTCAAGATCCCGGTAGCCGTGAAGCTGTCGCCCTTTTACACTTCGACGGTGAGTGTGGCGACCCAGTTGGTGGCAGCTGGCGCCGATGGCCTCGTGCTGTTCAACCGTTTCTACCAACCGGACATCGACATCGAGCAGCTTGAGGTGCGTCACTCACTCGAGTTGTCCACCTCCTCCGAGCTACGGCTGCGGCTGCGATGGCTGGCGATTCTGAGCGCCAAGGTCAAGGCTCCGTTGGCAGTGACCGGTGGCGTGCATACTGCCAGTGACGCACTAAAGGCTGTGATGGCCGGCGCAAGCGCAGTTCAGGTGGTGAGTGCCATCCTGAAGGAGGGGCCGACTTGGATCAGCAAGACGCGTGACGAGATGAAGGTGTGGCTTGAGAGTCGTGAATACGCTTCTTTGGCCCAAGGTCTCGGCAGTATGAACCTGACGCGTTGCCCCGATCCAGGCGTCTACGAGCGCGGCAACTACATGAAGGTGCTGCGCACCTGGTCTAAGGCCAGTCTCGGAAGATAGTCCGACAGTGAGTTAGGTATGCATCGTGGCGCCGAGTTCCTAAAGGGGGGCTCGGCGTCATCGTAGTTGGGTTTGCTACGGCCAAGGTAGCATTACAGTCAGCGACGAGAGCCGACGCCCAGCCTGAGATCGGTCATGCACAACGCAAAGAGAGGCGAGCATTCTGCGCTCGCCTCTCTTGCATCCGGCTTGTCTCTTGGTTGTGGGAGTTTGGTCCGCGACTTACCAGCGATCGCCGCGATCTCCGCCGCGACCACGATCTCCGCCACGGCCGCGATCTCCGCCGCGACCACCGCCGCGACCGCCTCGACCACCACCACCACCGCCGCGACCGCCGCCACCGCCACCGCCGCCGAAGCCGCCACCGCCGCCGCCGCCGCTGAAGCCGCCACCGCCGCCGCCGCCGCTGAAGCCGCCGCCACCACCGCGACCGCCGCCACCACCACCACCACCGAAGCCGCCACCTTCACCACGCGGGCGACGCTCCTCGGCCTCGTTGACGCGCAGTGATCTGCCGTCGAGGTCGGTGCCATTCATTCGTTCGATGGCCTGGCGCGCTTGATCCTCCGAACCCATGGTCACGAAGCCAAAGCCGCGCGACTGCCCAGTCATCCGATCCGTCGCGACGTGTGCGTCAACGACCTCGCCGAACTCTCCAAAAACCGATCGGAGCGTATCGACGGTGGTATGGAAGGATAGATTACCCACGTAGATCCGAGTGCTCATTCTGTCTCTCTCTCGATCATTGCGGCCTCGCCTGAATTGCCGCCCCGTTATCCGACCGGCCGCAACCGTCAGAACGAAGTCCCACGAGCCAAGTGTTGGGGTGGGCCGTCCCACCAACAACGCGCATCCACAATCCGAATCCACGCAAGCAGAGAGGCAGAGTCGAGCCAGGAAACGTGCCGTGAGGCCAAACATGATAAGCTAGGGGCCTCCGACAAGCTAGAGGCCTTGCCGTTGCTGACGAAAAGCCCTGGTGAATCGGACACTTCAGACCAACTCGAGGCACATTCGGCCAAATAGCCTGCGCTTCGGGCCGGCAATGCCACGTGACTGCGGACCTCTGCGCCGGTGGCGAGAGCCATGCTAGCGTCGCTCCGGTCATGGCGTTCAAGCTCGCACTAATTCAGCGTCACTGCGCTGGGTTCGATGCAGTTGCTGCTGCAGCGTACGCTGCGACTGAAGCTGCGCGTGCTGGGGCGGAGCTCATCGTTCTTCCTGAACTCTACCACGCCCCCTACTTCTGTCAGACGACCGATCCGAACGAGCTCGATCGCGCCGAGCCGCTCGATGGTCCGAGCGTTCGCGCAATGGTGGAAGTGGCGCGCCAAGCCGAAGTTGTCATCGCTGTGCCCTTCTACGAGAAGCGCGCGGTTGGTCTCTACCACAATTCGCTCGTGGTAATCGGTCCCGATGGGGCGCGCTTGGGCTTGTATCGCAAGATGCACATCCCTCACGATCCCCAATTCGAGGAGAAGTTCTACTTCGCCGAGGGCGATCTCGGATTTCGTCCAGTCAACACGCCAATTGGTCGACTCGGTCCGCTCATCTGTTGGGACCAATGGTTTCCCGAAGCCGCGCGACTGCAAGCACTCGCTGGTGCAGAAGTTCTGCTTTACCCAACGGCGATCGGTTGGTTAGAAAGCGAAAAGGCCGAGGTCGGCCTGGCACAGCTTGACGCTTGGAAGACCATGCAGCGCTCGCATGCGATTGCGAATGGTGTTTTTGTCGTCGCGGTCAACCGGACCGGGGTCGAGCGCGTCGGTGACCGCAGTATCGAATTTTGGGGCCATTCTTTCGTTTGCGATCCGAGTGGCGTGGTCATCGCCGAAGCTGGCGAGGCGGAGGAGACACTGTTCGTTGACATCGATCTGACGCGCATCACCGAGCAACGCCGCTGGTGGCCCTTTCTGCGCGATCGACGGATTGACGCCTATCAGGGGTTACTCTCACGCTACATTGACGACGAAGATCCATGAGCTCCAAGCAGTCGACTGAGATTTCGCACTGGGCCAAAACGAATGACGAGCCGACGCCAAGCGCGCTCGGCTATCGCATGCCCGCTGAGTGGGAGACACATGCAGCAACATTGCTGGCTTGGCCTCACAAGCGCGGCGACTGGCCGGGCAAGGCCGATAATATTCCCTGGGTATTTGCCGAAATGGCGCGCGTGTTGTCTAAACGCGAGCGAGTTCGCGTTTTGGTCAAAGACGCCAAGGAACGCCTGCTTGGAATGAGCGTGTTTCGTCGCGCTGGCGTGGACCTTTCCGCGGTCGATTGGCTCAAGGTCGACACCAATCGCTCGTGGACGCGCGACTCGCTGCCGAACTTCGTCGTCCGCGGCACCGGCGCCCGTCGCCAAGTTGGCGCAGTGAAATGGCGTTTCGACGGTTGGAATCGCTACCCCGATCACGACTTGGATGACGCCGCGGGCATCCACGTGGCCGCGACGCTGGCGCCGAAATGCTGGCTGCCTGAGCTTGTCGTGCGCGGGAAAACCCGCCGCATCACGCTTGAGGGTGGCTCGATTGACGTCGATGGGCTTGGGACGTTGCTCACGACCGAGGAGTGCCTGCTCACCGGTAAGCGTGCACGCCACCAAGTGCTTGGTCGCGCGGGCAGCGAGCGATTGCTCGGTGAGTATTTGGGCGTCACCAAAGTGATTTGGCTCAACGACGGCATCGCTGGTGATGATACCTCGGGTCACATCGATGATTTTGCGCGCTTCGTGCGTCCCGGTGTGGTTGTGGTGTGCCGTGAACCGCGACGTACCGACAAGAATCACCGGCGTTTGGCCGAAGCCCAAGCGGTGTTGCGTGCGTCACGTGATGCACGCGGTCGCAAGCTCGAAGTCGTCACGCTGCCGATGCCTGACCCCGTAAGGTACGGCGGCGTGCAATTACCGGCGAGCTACGCCAATTTCTATATCGCCAACGGAGTAGTGCTCGTGCCAACCTTTAACGACGACAAGGACCGCGAGGCGCTCGGCATCATCGCGGAGCTATTCGAGGGGCGGCGCGTGGTCGGGATCCACGCGCGCGATCTCGTGTTGGGGCTGGGGACACTGCACTGCAGTACGCAGCAAGAGCCGGCGGCCGGCGGGCGCTAGCCATCCGGGACCGAACCGAAGCTACCCAAGATTTGTGCGGCTTTTGTTGGGGTTTGTCCGGCGTGGTGGACGAGGGCGCATTCTGTCGCTATGCCTCGGCCGTTCTACGACCCCACGCACGAGTGGCGGAATTGGCAGACGCACTGGATTTAGGTTCCAGCGGGTAACACCGTGAGAGTTCAAGTCTCTCCTCGTGCACAAGATCAGAATTGTCGGAGCTATCTCACCGAGGTGGCTCCTGGGCACGTCGACTTTAGCCCTAAGGGGAACCGCGTTGTCGTTGAGATGCGTCGTGGTTCCTCGCGGTGACTACTCGGTTGCGCCGGGTCAAGTCTCTCCTCGTGCACGAGATCAAGTGGGATCAAGGTATCTCTCCGAGATAGCTCCACACGCCGGTACTGGTACTGCCCAAGTACTACCGAGGATTGCTTATGCTAGCGCCGCGACAACCCATCGGACACGACTATCATTGAACCAATCAGCAATGGCAGCGCAACACCTGCAAGAACCAACGAAGTGATCCGGCGGTGGCGAAGCCAGGCGCGGGCCGCGCCATACAACGGAACGATTCCGGGTAAGAGCAAGTTGAGGGCGAGGAACACGCGGTACCAAGGACTTACGTCTGGGCGGGAAGGCTCCAAATCCGGTGGGAGTCCCTGGCGACAACTGCCACAACTGGGTTCCAAGCTCGGAATTGGGATGTCCTGACCGAGATACGCAAGCACTCCAACCACGAGCACAGCAATCAGAGTGGCGAGCCCAGTGAACCAAACGATGCGACGTTCGTCGATGCGACAGTAACAAAGCAAAATCACAAGGGTGACCGCTCCAAGCAACGCCGGGATCGGAATGAGCAGCCACAGCATTGCCACCAAATAGACGCCGAGTACCAGGGACAACGACCTGACTATACAACCGCTTCCGGCGCACGTGCAAGGATCGAGGCTCACCGCATTGGCTCAGGGGGAGCAGCAACGAAACCCGACGTCAGGCTCGGTGGCGGCGCGACGATCGGCGCCCCCCTCCCTGCACTTCATGCCTTCGCTGAAGATGCCGCTATAGCCGCTCATCCCATAGCTGTCGAACGCACCACCGCGAACGTAGCAAGCCGGTGAGCCTTTTATTGCGTTGCCGCTTAGGTCTAAGTGAATCGTATCGTAGCAAGAATCCTCCCATTCGTAGACGTTTCCACTCAAATCGTAGACGGCACAGTAGCCAGAACGTGATGTTTGGCACTTGCTCAGCATGGCAACTGGCATCGTCGTGCCGTTGAGGTCTCCCCAATAGTCAAATCCGTTGCAGTACCTTTCTTGGTACGTGTTTCCGTAAGGATACGTGTTCACGCCGCCTGAGCTGCATGCGCATGTCCATTGACTCGCGCTGTTTTCGTCTCCAATAGACCTGTTAGCACCTCCGCCGATCCTGCCACACAGCCTCTTTCCCACGGCTGCACAGTAATAGTAAGCGGCACACCAATCCACGCAGACCACGGGATGATCATCGCAGTCGGCTCCTTGACACACCGAAGATGATGTCATGCAACTTGAATCTTGGGTAAAGCTGCCCGCGGATTTCCATCCGCAATCAGCGTCACTGCTGGGTGGTAGTGGCGGGTTCGTTGCCAACCAGTCCTCGTATTGCCCGCGCGTCACTTCAGTTGCATCGATTTGGTAGGTCGAACTTCCGTTTGGGTTGGCGACAGTAATCAATTTGGCCACGCGCAGTTCGATACCATTGACATCCACTTTCGATTCACGACCTCCGTCGCAATCGGCACCTGCGGCGCCTCCCGGAATTGCTGTGCCACCTGTCGAGGTGGTGCCCCCGGTGATTGTCGTGCCACCAACCGCACGGGTGCCTCCGGTGATTGTCGTGCCACCTGTCGAGGTGGCTCCACCGGCAGTCGTATACCCACCTGCAACGGTGCCATCGGTATTGGAAGCGCCGTCGCCAACTTTGCCGCCGCAACCGGCAAATACGACTGCTATTAGAATGGCAAGCAGGTTGCTAGCAGACATGCGCCCAATTTGGCACGTTTCGACGGGGTATGCTCAAGCCCTTTGGAGAGCCAGGACTGTAACGCCGGGCGCGATGAGCCGGCTTTTTGCCATGACGCAATCCACGGCGGTCAAATTCTGTATGACTAGTGACACGAGGTCCGGAAATCCTACGTCATCCCCCTGGGCCAACCTGCTTCTTCGTGCTCCTTCCTACCTCCTCGTCTATCAAAAAACCAGCAATTGCTGCTTTCTGCAGCCTCATGTCGGATTTAGGTTCCAGCGGGTAACACCGTGAGAGTTCAAGTCTCTCCTCGTGCACAAGAACATAGGGGATCAAACTATCTCACCGCGATGGCTCCTGGGGACGACGACTTTAGCCCTAAGGGGAACCGCGGTGTCATCGTGTGGCGATGTGGTCCGTCGCGGTGACTACTCGGTTGCGCCGGGTCTAGTCTCTCCTCGTGCACGAGATCAAGTGGGGTCAAGGTATCTCACCCTAGTGGCTCCCGGGGGCATCATCGATGCCGGTGTCATCACGATGGACCCGTATGCTGGCATTAGGGCGATGAAGTACGTGCCCTGGTGGGTGTCCTCAGCGGCGAAAGGAATAGTGCGCGGTCACTTCCCATGACGCTACAGGGGGACGTTGGCAGTCGATTGCGTGACGTTGCTTGACTAGGACCTGTGATGCGACTGACTGGCCGTGACGGATTTGATGTGATTTCAATCGGTTAGATGCGCCATGGTTGCGTGACGTTGCTTGACTGCAAACCCCACCGCGACGCAATCGCGACGAGAAAACCAAACCATTCCCGAGGCTTGCTTACGTGACGGGTACTTGACTGATGTCGGCTTGAGGCTTCGCGTCGTCAGCGGAGGTGCTAGCCTGGAAATCAAAGCCATGGCGCGTGCCCTCAAGATCCACACGGTGGTTTCAGGAAAAACTCTAACGCTTTCCGACTTGGGAGCGTTCGAAGGTAAGCGCGTGCAAGTTACTGTCCAGGAAGAACTAGAGCAGGACGTGGAGCAGGAGGTACCCCTACTTCCCCGTCGGGAGCTTGGGCTGTTGCGCGGAAGTGTCTGGCTCGCCGACGATTTCGACGCTCCGCTACCTGACGATATTCAGACCTATTTCGACGGTAACGCTGACTGATGCGACTGCTCCTCGATACGCACGTGTGACAATGGGCAACGACGGAGCCCGAGCGCCTCAATGCGACGGCGCGTAGTGCCATTGAAATGGACGCCGCACTTATCTTATCCGTGGCTTCATTGTGGGAAATGGCGATTAAGGTCGCGACCCATTCGACCGCATGCTGATCGCGCAAGCTAGTATCGAAGGGCTAACGCTCGTAACCGCAGACGAATCCATTCGAAGCTACGGTTGTGATCTGCTTTGGGCCGGTAGCTGACGCTGCAACAAATTCGTGTATCGAATGCCCCGTAAATGCAGCTTCCTGCAGCCTCATGTCGGGTTTAGGTGAATACCTTCGTTGTGGGACCTTGTGCCATGGCTTCACCCGCCTTGCCTGTGAGGCTTGCGGTCGGACGCTCTTGCTGTCCTTTTCCTGCAAGCGTCGAGGTTGCTGTAGTAGCTGTTCGGCACGTCGCATGTGCAACACCGCTGCCGTCGTCGTTGACCGCGTACTCCCGGAAGTCCCGGTGAGGCAGTGGGTACTAAGCACGCCATTCGAAATCCGGTTGTTGTTGGCACGTAACGCAGATGCCTTCGGCGAGCTGACGAGGCTCTTCATGGAAGAAGTGCTGGGACAGTACCGGCGCAGGACCGCAAAGCTCGGTATTTCGAGCAACGAAGGCGGCGCTCTCGTCTTTCAGCATCGATTCGGCGGCTCGCTAAATCTGAACACGCGTCTGCATGCAGTCTTGGTTGACGGCGTGTTCGAAAAGGAGGTGGCAAGTGACGGAACGGAACGAGTCAAGTTTCACGCGCTGCCACCGGAGCATCCAGCGGAGCTAACTGCCATTGCCTTCGACATCTATCGCAAGTTCGCGACCTGGATCAAGAAGAAGGGATTGATGCGGCTTGCTGACGCAAACGACGCTGATGCAGACGACGACCCTCTTGCTGCCTGCCTTCGCGGTTCCCTCGGGATCGGACAGGTCGTTGAATTGGATGTTGCGGACGACGTTCAGTCCTCGCAAGGGCAAGCGGATGAGAAACGTTTCGCGTTGCGTAAGCCGTTCATGCGCTGAGGCGGTTCCGGCTCCTCGCGCGAGCGTGTGCGCGCACTCCGGCTCCCGGCTTCGCCGAACAGCCGACACTCCGCCGCCCGCCGCCGCGCTGCCCGTCGGCTGCCCCAATTCGAGGGGTGCAGGGGGGGCGTTACCCCGCCTTGCTGCCATCGCTCAGCACGATTTTCGCAGTTGGTTTTGCCTTGGGGCGGAGAGCGATGTCACGCCCGACGCCGTCTGGGGCCTGCAGCTTGAGCTCGCGTGCACGGGAAGCACCGAGTGCGTGGTGGTCTTCACACTCGGGACGGTGACGTACGATCAGCTTTAGGTAGTGTCCGCATCACCGTGCGGGCGGGGAGTTGCGCTCGCGTAGTCTTATCGTGGTTGGCAAACTGCCAACCAATGGGCGCTGCAACCGATGACTTCTCCATGCCGATCCGCTATACCGCTCGAATGCGGGACCTGGTCAGGCAAGTGCTCGTTACTCGACTGTTGTTGCTTGCGGGCGCAATGCTTGCGACGGTTTATGGTTGTGTCGTTCTGTTCGATCGACTCGCACCCAAGCCGCAGGGCGTGAGCGACACGAGCCAGCGAGCAATCCCCGAGACGCGAGACGAGCAACATGGCTTGGCCCTCAAATTGCCAGGTGAAGGCTGGTCACTGCTGACCACCACCGAAGTCGACGCGCATGGTGGGGGGGCACGGCTTGGAGCACAGCATTCAGCGTCCAGGATGACGGGCCTCGTCTACGCTGAGCCGCGTAACGGGCAGTCTAACCTGGAGGCCGCAGCGCGGCAGATCGTGGCTCATATTCCCGAAGCCCAAATGCACTTCGAACCGAACGTATCCGTTCAATACCGCGGCTACTCCGCGCTCGAACTGAAAGCTTTGGGCAACGTCAACGGTATGGAATTGCGCTGGTTGATACGCAGCTTTTTTCGCGCGGAAGAGCTCGTGCGAATTGTGGTCGGCGGTCCCGCTTCGAGCTTTTCACCAGCGCTCGCGGCTGCCTTTCTGGCCGCCGTCGAACTGCCAGAACCGAGCTCAGCCAGTCAGCCGCGCGTGTTCAAGTCGAAGGATTCCGCCGGTTATGGTTGGCGTATCCGCGACGGCCGATACCAGAGTGTCATTTCCGGCGTCGAGTTCACTGCCTCACCTCAATTCCAAGTCTTCGTGGGGGAGGATTGCCTCGCGCGGGGGTTCGACGCGGAGGTCGCAATCAGTGACGAAGAGTCGACGATGCGGATCGAGCTCAAGTCGGAGCCAGCTCCCGGCGGAAGCGCGACGCTCGCGCGGCTCCGGGCAGAACAGGATCAGCTCATGGCAGCCAGTTCCGCCACTCCTCTCGCGCCGGGCCGAACCTGGACCGTTTCGATTGACGGCGCCGAGGTGGCATTCCGCGGCTATGCCGGCTCGGCCGCAGCTGCTGCAGAGGTCCAGGTCGCGTTCCTCGAAAAGCTGGGGCGGTCGCTTCGAATCACCGTGGGCTACCCAGTAACCTGGCGCGAGGTGGCACTGAAACGCGCAAAGGCGGTCGTCGAAGGGCTCCGATTCTTGGCTAAAGATACAAAGCTCGCACTTGCCAGCGAACTTGCTACCTATCGCGACAGTCAAACCACTGTGGGCAAGACCGACTCGGTGCGCAACGGAACCTATCGGAACTTCGGGCTCGATGTCGCGTGGACGAGACCCGACCCATCGTGGACCTTTCTTTCGGCCGAGCTCGTTCGCTCGCAGTCACCAAACGCGCTGTTTCGTGCTCGAAGCGTCGAGCTTGGGCTCGACATCATCGCGTTTACACTGCCGGTCGAGGCCTCCACCACCGAAGCGGTCTTCGCTCAGCGCTTTGCGGAAATGGCCGCCGCACGCGGCGCGACCAGCACCGCGCTGAAGCTCTCTTTCGGAGAGGTCGCGGTCAGTGGTCTTGACGAGCTGCCAACGCGAGATCCGTCGAAGCTCGGCGCGGGATCGGCAACCGGACTGGAGCGACACCTGACTGGGCTAGCAGTGAAGGCCGGCAGCGGCTTTGCGCTGAGTGTGTTTGGCTCGAACGAAGTGCTACAAGCCCAACGCGCGAAAGCCATTGCCGCGATTCGAGCCTTCCGGCTCAGCGGTATTGGGCCTGAACGAGGGGACCGCGAAGGAACCTACTACGACCACCGCTGGGGCTACGCGTTCACTGCGCCTCCCGGTTGGACACGAATTTTCCATGCTGCGTCCGCGGTGAATGAATCGACTGAGCGGGTTCGTTGGGCCGGCCCAGGAGGGGCAATCGAGCTAATGCTGCTCGATATCCCGGCGCTGATTCGGGGTGAGGAGCTGCTCGAGATGCTGCTGAACCGTTTCATCCAGGACTCGATCAAGAGTCCGGCGCAACGGGTAAACAAACAGCGGGCTACCCTGGGCGACTTGATGACCTACGAAGCGACGCTCGATGGCGTGCCCGTTTTGGTCGGCGCACGCGGCCGAGTCACATTCACTTGGTTCTCTGAGCCCAACGATACCGAGCTATTTACTCGAGTCAGGGCCGGCTTTCGCATTCTCGACTGACCGTTACAGGCGGTGCCCGGCGCCGAAGCCTGAGTTCGCCCTGCCTGTGACTCCGCGCTGCTTTGGCATACGTCGCTCGCGAGTCACGGCGGCGTTGATACTTGCGGCGACGCGACCCGAACGACTGCGGTCCCGAGCAACGCGCCCGCAGGGGGACTGAGTCGGGGAGCATGCAGTGGGACGCTGCTGCTTGGAACGGCCCCTGGAATCGCTTTGCCGGACAGCTCCGCCAACTATGAGGGGTTAGGAAGACCAATCCGTGTGGCGGTCGGAGTCGAGCTCGTGAACTTGCCCACCGCCGCCGGTCGTAAGAGCCTCGCTGGCCACGAGATCCGGAAATTCGACTCTGAGTGAAGGCGTGTTGTTCGTGGATGGGACGTTACGTCGCCACGGGGCGGTTGGACCCATTGAGCCGACTTCGGATGTCTTGGCCGCAAGGGCGCCCCACCGGCGAAGACAATGAGCCCGATAACCGTCACGCCGACCTACCGTCGTCCACGTCGACCGTTATCACGCCGAGCCAATCAACCAAGGCTCTGGCCCACCCAGGGTCATCCCCCTGGGCCAACCTGCAGCTTCGTGCTCCTTCCCGCCTCTTCGTGTATCAAAATCCCCGTAAATGCAGCGTCCTGCAGCTTCATGTCGGATTTAGGTTCCAGCGGGTAACACCGTGAGAGTTCAAGTCTCTCCTCGTGCACTGGATCTCGGTTGACGGAGGTATCTCACCGAGATTGCTCCCGGGGACGCCGACTTTCGCCCTAGGGTGCGTCGCGGTGACCGGGCCGCGTAACCGTACTTTTGTGTCGCCCATCGACGTGACTCTTTGAACGGACTTCGAATTGCCGGGAACGCACCTGCAATTCAACGACATCCAATCGACGCCAGACCGCTATGGTTCATCCCGACACGGTGATGGCGTTTGTGGACGTCCGTAACTTTTGAAGTCCGATCCTTCAAGGAGTCTTTGTGCGACGACTCGGAACCTGGCACGGCGCATTGGTCGTGAGCGCTTTGCATGTCACGGCATTCTCGCCTGCGTTCGCAGAGCAACCGAAACCTACGGAAGCGCCGGAAGCGCCGGAAGTGCCGGAAGCACAAGGTGTCGCCTCAGAAAACGACTCACCCGACGTTACTTTCGAAGACGACAGTTACACGGCTGAGGCGCAAATCACCGCCCCACCGCGCGAGGTGACACGCCGTACCATCGAGCAACAGGATCTGACCCAGATCCCTGGGACGTCGGGCGACGCGCTACGCGCTATCGAGGTCATGCCTGGCGTCGGGCGTACGAGCATCACTTCCGGCGATCCGCTCCTCCGTGGTGCCGCGTGGAACGAAAGCCGTTCCTACATTGCCGGCGCGACGGTCCCATTGCTCTACCACCTCGGCGGGGTAAAAAGCGCCTTCAATTCGCGCTTGTTGTCCCGTGTCGATCTCTACCCGGGAAACTATGGCGCAAGCTTTGGCCGTGCTGTGGGCGGCGTCGTGTCCGCTAGCGTTCGTGATCCACAACGGGATGGCGTTCACGCCGTCGCAGAAGCCAGCGTCCTTGATAGCATGGCCTTGTTTGAGGCTCCCGTGGGGCAAGATGCCGCCATTGCCTTTGCGGCGCGACGCAGTAACTTAGGGCTCTTTTACGACGCTTTCGCACCGAAGAGCACTTTCAGTGTTTTGGCTGTGCCAAGTTATTACGACTACCAGGGGCTCGGCTGGTTTCGTCTGAGCTCACGCCACCAGTTGCGCACACTGGTGTACGGCAGCCACGACGCCATCGGCCTTTCCTTTGCGAACCCTAGCGACTTTGACCCAGCCCTTCGCGACAAAGTGGACTACGCCATTGCGTACAATCGCGTTCAGTTAGCACTCGAAAGCGAATTTACACCACACGTTACGCAACGCGTTCAAGTGACGTACGGCAACACACAGTGGCACCAAGTGCTCGGCGGAGCCCGATCCAAACTCAGTGAACATGATCTACTGTCCCGCGGGGAATGGAATATCCGCACTTCCGAAGGGCTCAAGTGGAACATCGGGTACGATCTCGAGTTACTCAGCTACTCGGGCTATTACGTCGGGAGCCGCCCGCCTCAAGCGGAGGGCGAAGTGATGAACGGCGGAATGTCGACCGAAACCGTCGTTGACGCCGGCAATCTCAAGCGGATTGTTGCTGTACGACCGGGCGCCTACGTGGAACTCGACTGGCGGCCCATTTCCCGTCTTTTGGTCGTTCCTGGAGTTCGCGTTGACTACTACAGCGACCAAGGCGCCTGCACGGTCGATCCCCGGCTCTCAACTCGATATGAGCTTAGCGATCGGGTCACACTCAAGTGGGGGATCGGCGTCTACTCGCAGAATCCGCTGTACTACGAGCTGCTCCGCGGCATTGGCAACCCCAAGCTTGCGCCTTACCACGCTCAACAGTACAGCGCTGGGCTCGAGCACGGTATCACCGAACGATTGAGTTGGGGCCTTGAGGGCTTCTACAAGCACCTCTACGGCCGAGTCGTCTCAACCCCAGGCGGGCAGGCACCGTACTTCGTGAACGATGGAACGGGTCAAATCTACGGAGCGGAGCTATTCGCGCGCTACGCCGGGCAACGCCTTCGTGCCTGGCTCGCCTACACGCTTTCGCGCAGTAAGAGGCAAGACCGCAACGATGCTTGGAGGCTCTTTGAATCCGACCAAACCCACATTTTGGCAGCTACGGCAAACTATGACTTGGGTCGTGGTTGGCAGGTTGGTGGGCGCTTTCGACTGACCAGCGGCAACCCCTACACGCCGGTCACCGCAGCCGTTTACGACGCAAATGTCGATGTGTATCAACCCGTGAACGCCGCCCCCTTTAGCGCACGAAACCCGACCTTTCACCAACTCGACGTTCGCGTCGAAAAGACGTGGAATCTTGCGCCTTTCAAAGTTGCCGTATTTGCGGACTTTCAAAACGTATACAACGCCAAGAACTACCAGGGCTTCGACTACAGCTACGACTACAAAAAGCGGCAACCCATTGCCGGCTTGTCCTTCCTACCGAATCTAGGTCTCCGAGGTGAGCTATGAACCGGCTGCTTCCCGCGGGCGCGTTTTGTGCCCTATTGCTACAAGCTTGCGGCGAGCCACTCGTTGCGCCCGAACTCATTGTAAACACTCGCGTGCTCGGGGCGCGCGTCGAAAGCGCAACCGACCCAACACGCGCGTGGCCAGCCCCCGCCGAAGGGGCAACCGTTCGATGGCTTTTGGCAAATCCCGATGGCGCGCCCAAGGTCGGTTGGGCCTTCTCCTTGTGCACGGCCAAGCCCGTTTCGCGCGGACTGCCTCTTTGCGAGGGTTCACCCTTTGCACACCGAATGAGTGAAGGCACCTCAACTGACGCGCCGCAATTTGAGTTCGCCGTTCCGGACCTTCAATCCCTTGGAGGCGCAACCGAGGTGGTCGTAAGAGCTGCCTTTTGCACCAGTGGTACGCCCGCTTTTTCAAAGGATGGGGTCGATTTTGCTTCCACGCGCTGTCCGAACGCTACCAACGAGCCCTTGTTGGCGACGACGGAGATCCCGCTATGGTTGACGGACGCCACCAATCACGTTCCTACATTCGATGCTGTAAGCTTTGGCTTCGACGGTGCCCCATGGACGGGCATCACGGACGCCGAAGAACAAAGTGTTGACTGCATTGCGGGTGAACGGTCGATTCCTACGGTTCCCGCCGACGGAACAACGCACGATTTGGCACTCGCCATTCCCACGGAATTGAGTGAGTCACTGCCGAGTTCGAGCGCTCCGGGCCTTGATCGCGAGACGCTCCAGCTTTCGCACTACGTCACCGGCGGAGACTTGGAACGGGCGTTTAGCTCCGTGAGTCTTGATGCCCCCTCGGCTAAGGTCGCGGTAGCTTGGACGGCACCAATCCAGGTTGACGCAGGCGGACGCCTGCTGCGCTTCTACTTCATTCTACGTGACGGCCGCGGCGGCACAGCATGGGCGAAACGAACCCTTTGTGTCGTTCCGTAAAACCGCCTACCTCTCGACGCACCCCTAACTTGTAACCCTCTCAAGAAGGTACACCCTCGTGAACATTCAACACGCGCTCTCGGTTTTCGCACAAATGGGCACGCAATGGATTCTGTGGCTGCTCATTTTGCTCAGCGTAGCGGCGGTGGCTGTCATCGTCGAACGGGGCCTAGTGCTCATGATGACTCATGACGACCCGCTGCTCATTCAGAAGGAACTGCGGGATTACCTTGCTCGCGGGCAACTGAATGAAGCGCGACGACGGCTCGAACAGTCGCGCTCCTTTGAAGCTAGAATTGTTGCGGCCGGGTTGGTCGCCGAGGGCGCCGGAAGTGCTGAAGAGCGCATGCTTTCGGAAAGCCAAATGGCGCGCCTTGACATGGAACGGAGCCTAGCCTACCTCGGCACCCTTGGAAACAACGCGCCGTTCATCGGCCTATTGGGCACGGTCATCGGCATTGTTGGCGCATTTCATCAACTAGGCAACGGTGCGGGGCAAGTTTCGGCGGGTCTCATGAGCCAAATCGGGGAAGCCCTCATTGCGACAGCAATCGGCTTGCTCGTCGCGCTGCCCGCAGTCGCCAGCTACAACCTCTTTCAACGCGTCATCGCTGCGCGTCTCAGTCGTGCCGAAGCCCTCGGCCATGACGTCCTAGCGTATTTCAAGGCGAGCGCTGAACAGGCCGACAGCGCTCGCCACGCGGCGGTAGCTTCGTAATCGTCATGGCGTCCTCAACAACAAAGCCCGGTGAGGTCATCACCGACATCAATGTGACGCCCTTGGTTGACGTCGTATTGGTTCTACTCATCGTTCTGATGGTCACGGCGGGTTACGTCGTTTCGAAGAGCATTCCCGTCGATCTCCCTAAGGGTGCCACAGGCGAAGTGACTCACTTGACCCTCGCCATCGGCATTAGTGCCAACGGCGATACCTACGTACAAGCGGCGAAGGTTGACGCACCATCCCTGCGCGCGACCATTCGGCGTTCCCATGAGCGGGATCCGGCAACGCGCGCAGTCATTGCCGCCGATGGCAGCACCCGACACCGGGACGTAATAGCTGTCATCGACCTTTTGCGCCAAGAAGGAGTGAACCAATTTGCGATTAACGTACAACCCGATGAACTCGCAAGGCCCTGAACGGCAGAAGTTTTTCATCATGCGCGTCCCTTCTCGAGTCAAGGGCTTTGGTTGGACGTTCAGCATTGCAATTCACATGGCGGCCCTCTTTGGGCTGCTGGGTTCTAAGGACGATGCTAAAGCCGCAACCCATCACTCGGTTGTGTCGTTTTCCATAGCGGAGCCTCCAACCGTAGAGAAGCAATCCCCGCCAGCGCAAACACCGCAAAAGGTCTTTTCCACAGTACCGCGAACGGTCCCCCACGCGCCTAAAACCGTTGCTGTTCCGCTTGAACCTCCGTCACCGCCAAGTGCCCCTCCACCGCCTACCGCCACAGAGCTCGCGGGCGTCACGTTGACTTCACAGGACGGTTCGGGCTCAAGCGTCGTTACGGGCAACGGGCTCGCAATCGAGTCCCCTATTTTACCCACGGTTATTGCGTCGACACCAACCCCTATTTCAGAAGACCGCGCACGGCCAGTCGCGGTCGCAATCTCTAGAAGATCCGATGACCTTGTGCCACTACGCGACTTGACCGACAAACCGCAGCCACCCGCGCTCGGTGCAAAATTGCTCGAACATTACCCACCCAACGCGAAACGCCAGGGGCTTGCTGGTAAGGCGAAGGTACGGGCTCGCATTGAAGCCGACGGTACGGTGCGACAAGCCACAATCATTATCGAATCAAGCACCGGCTTTGGCGCCGCCTGTCAACAAACGCTTCTGGGTTCGAAGTGGACGCCGCCGCGGGACAAAACGGGTAGGCCCGTCCCAACCCAAGTCCACTACACCTGCAATTTCCGCGTGAACGACTGATTTGAACGATTGATTGACGCCCGGGAACTCTGGGCTAATTCTCATGACTATTCGCTCCTTTCTCCGCGCTGCCATCGTCACCACTGGACTTGCCGCAAATGGCGCACTGGCGATTGCCGCGCCAGGAAGTGAACCCCGCGCCATTACGAACGGCACCGTAGCGCCTGTGCTCTGGCTCGAAGCGACCACAGTCCCAAACCACCTAGAACTCGAAACCCTACGCATTGCCATTGAGAACGAGCTGCGTGTCCCGGTCAGCCTCGTTCGCCCCGCGTCTTTCTGGGGGCACGTGCAGATTGAAGGCGCTGCGCGCTCGGACATCATTGTGCATTATGAATCGACCGATGGAACCACTAAGCTTGAACGCCGCGTGGCGTTACCGGTGGACGCTTCGCGACAAGCCCAAGTCATCGCGTGGGTGACGGGGAATTTGGTTCGCAACGAAGCCGCGGAGCTCCTGGCTCAGGCGTCGCAATCGCAGCCCATTGCAGACGCACTCGGGGCAACGCGTGAAGCAGAACCGCAACCGCCCGTCCCTGCGATAGAACCCGTGGTGCAACCATCCGCGCCCGTAGCACAACCACCGAAGCAGCCCCCACCACAGGTTCCCGTTGCAAACGCGACCCCGGCGGAACCGGATTTGGGTCCCAGTCGGGCGGTTCACGCCGCATTCATTTCCCCATGGGTCGCGGTTCATTCCGATGCCGCAATCCACCGTTACCACCTCAGTTTTGGCGGCATTTACAGCCACGTAGGCGCCCTCAACGGCTTCGGGCTTGGGCTTGCCGTCGATCGTATTGAGTACGCGTCGCGGGGGGTTCAACTATCCGGGCTTTGGCTGGACGGGGCCGCACATCATGGCCTATTGCTCGCAGGGGTCGGTACCCACGCTCACGGTGCGCTTACGGGCGTTGAGCTTGCAGGCGCGCTTGCGTTGCGTTCAGGCAACGTGACAGGGGCACAGGTGACCGGTGCACTCAACGTTGCCCAGAACGTCCAGGGACTACAACTCAGTCTCGTCAACGTTGCCCACGACGTCCGGGGACTACAGCTTAGTCTCGTCAATGTCGCTGAAGACGTCGACGGGGTGCAATTTGGATTTGTCAATGTCGCACGGAAGAACCGCGGCATCGCCCTCGGTTTGTTCAACTGGTCCGAAGGCGCGCGCCTGCAACCGATCTACTTCTTTCAAAACCCCGGGTACCACAACGTGGGGTATCGGAACCTCTCTGGGCACGCTACAAGCACGATGAGTTTCGGCTACGACGAGGCCCGTAAACGTGCACGCACCCATTTCGCTTTGGGCGCTCGCACCACCTTCGGTCGCGTCTCGCTGGGCGCCGAAACGGGCTACGGTTGGGTGCTTGAAAACATGACGAACGGTCCCACGGATCGAGCCCACGAGCTGGATCTCATCGGGACAGTGACGGTGGAACTATTCCGGAATCGGCTGTCAGTCTTTGGTGGTGGCGGCGCGTCGCTACCAGTTGCGGGCGTCGTTCCCGCTGAACCCCACGGCCTGGCCCAGGTCGGGATTAGCCTATTCTAGCCGCATTATGCCGTTATTCTCCAAACGACCCTCGATGTTGAACGGTGTTTCGCGATCCGGGCACGACCTGCTCTGATGACATTCCTCAACCACCGTCCGGCACATTTCTGGCCAGACCGTCACCGGGCAGGGCTGTTATGACTATGGGTGGGCTCGCCTTGACGGACTTTGGTGTGATTGGTTTGTTCGACGCTACTCCCGACGCGGAGCTCTGCGCGCGTTTGACTCGCGGTGAACTCGACGCTGTGGGCGACGCCTACGATCTGTACCACGAGCAAGTTAGGGCCTTCTCGCGCCGACTGTTGGGCGACGCTACCGCGGCTGAGGATCTCGTCCAAGAGACGTTCGTGACCTTGCCGAACGCTTTCCGCCGCTTCCGCGGCGAATCGACCCTAAAGACCTTCTTGCTCTCGATCGCGGTCAATCATTCGAAGCACTACTTGCGCGCTGCGATGCGCCGGCGCAAAGCGATAGCCAACCTTGCCGAAGTCGACTCCCTCGGCGGTGTGAGCGATGGCCACGATGGCCCAGAGCAGTTGGCACGACGCAAGCAGCTTGTAATGCTCATTCAACGCGCCTTGGATGAGCTTCCACTCGAACAACGTGTGGCATTTGTTTTGTGCGAGGTCGAAGAACGTTCCTCACCGGAAGTGGCCAACATTGTGGGTATCCCCGAAGCCACCGTGCGCACGCGCCTGTTTCACGCTCGAAAGAAGCTCCGCCGGTACCTTGAAGAGCTAGGAGTGACGTCATGAACGACCCATTGAAGGATGCCGTCAGTGCCTTGCGCGAATGCACCTCCGGCGAAGACACCGGCGCTGCGCGCTTCACCCGAGGTCGCGTGCTCGGTGCGGTTCGCGTACAGAAACGTCACCGCGTCGTAAAGTTCACCTTTGGGCTCCCGTTAGTCGCAATTTTAATGGGCTCAGCGGCTTGGGCGGCCTCGGGCCATGGCGTTTTCACCTGGATCCAGCGCGCGTCATCGGTGTTCGGTTTGAGTCAACCAACTGAGCGCGTGCCTCACACCGCCAACAGTGTTCATCAGCTGCCGCTCGAGCGCATTGCCCCTCCGCAAACGGCGCCCGAGGCGATCACTTCGAGTGCAGTCGTCACGCTACCGGCAACAGTCGACGAACCGACGGTAGCGAGCAAGACGCTAACAACCAAGCCGCACGCGAGCGCGACCGTTTCACAAGCACAACCGCGTGACAGCGAAATCACTGAACGCGAGCTATCACTCTATGAAGTTGCGCACCGTGCCCACTTCGTGAGCCGAGACTATGGCGCCGCCCTCGCCGGATGGAACGACTACCTGCGTCAGGTTCCAAGCGGTCGGTTTGCCCTTGAGGCCAAATACAATCGGGCCCTCTGCCTGCTTCGGCTCGGTCGCAATAGCGAAGCCCGTGAAGCTCTTGCACCGTTTTCCAATGGCTCCATGGGCGGCTATCGCAAGAGCGAAGCGCAAGCACTCGTCGAACAGCTCGCCCCCTGACGTAATCGGTCGTGGCTCGTCGCGTGCTTACGCGGCGGCCATGACTTTCGCCAATCGAGCAATGGGCGTAAACAACGGCGCAATTCCGGCTTCGGTCGCACCCCCGTGGAACCGCGAGTTCACAGCGTTAAACCCCTTTCACGCCCACTGTGTCAACAGTGGGCAACCAACACAAAAGAAACGGTTTGGACGGTCCACACGACGAACGATCCGGTTGTTGGGCTGTGTTGGGCTCACGTGATCCGGAAATTCTACTCCGAATGGAGACGTGTAGTTCGTGGATGGGATGTGATCTCACTCCGGGGCGGTTGGACCCGTTGATCCGACTTTGGATGTTTTGGCCGCGCACCACTCTGGACACGAAGCACGTGCGCAGCCTCGTGCTCTAGCAGTTGTTATTGGTTAGGGCATCGTGATAACGGTCGATGGGAACGACAGCAGCTTCGGATGACTGTCCGTGCGACAGCGCACGTTGCTCGCGTTCATCGCATCTGAGCGATGCTAGTCGCGTGCGAGCCAAGGATGAAAGTTCCCGCCTATGAATACGTAAACACCGCCGGAGTCTCCGTACAGAACATTGGGGTCGAACTGGTAGCGTGTGTCTCCCGCTTCAGTGGTAACTTCGCATGCTCGGGCACCACTTGCCACAACGAGAGCTTTGCCCCAAACGCGAAGCTCGGAGGGGCGTGACACGCCGTCCTTCGCTGCCCTTACAACGTACAACGGGAATCCACCCGCGTATCGTTCCGTACGAAGGATCGCATATCCTCCTTGTTCGAGTGCAGTGAGCGCTGCTGCGGGGGCCTTCGCGCGGCTCACGGAGGCCGGTGTACCGTACCCGAAGTGGCCGTGGCCAGGCTTCAGAGCTGGAAACGCCCGATTGGCAGCAAGAAGCGTCACATATTCCCCAGGGCTTTGCTTTCGGATCTTCGCGCGAAAATGGTCTCGCCATTTTCCGTAAGTTAGGGGGTCCGGAAAATCGATATCATTGACGAACAACGTCTCGTTCGAAAGATCGATCTCAAAGTCGACCCACCGTCCACCGGCGCAGCCAGAGCAGACGGATATTGCGGTAAACCCATAGCGGCAATCTGGGGTTCCTGGTTGGCAGCCCACAGGCGGTTCTGGCCCGAATACTAGACCCAACACCGCTCCTTTGCTGCGGCCAGCGGGTGACTTTCGGACTACCGCCGCCTCCGCGTCCCATTCCGGGATGGACATGGCAAGCGCGGTGGCGCGGGACACGTTGCGTTGCAACGTTGACCACGAAGTGTAGTCTCGATAGGTACGGCTGTCGTCGTCAAGCACAGACACGGATCCCGTAAACGCCTCCACCCTTACGTCAAGGTCAGGTGGTTGCCCAATGTTAGTGCCGCCATCCGCAGCGAAGTACGAGCGATCCGCGACCTGAATACCCCAGTAGCTTTCTTGACCGGTGTCCGAACTTACAAATCTCGGAGCCGTGGTTACCCGTGCAAGTGGGGCCTTCTTTCGGCGATTCACCCCGTCCCCAAACTCCTCGGATGCTAGAATCCGATAGTCCGGGAGTGCTTCGACGCGTGCAAGTGCTTCTGCTTCCGTGAGAGCTCGGGCCACGGCCGCGCTCGCAATCGAAGGAAGTGAGTCCGCATCTTTGGTGAGGTCCGACCGTGTTGATTGAGAACAGCCAAACCACGTGAGCATGACGAAGCTGGCTGCGGCTAGCCGAAATCGCGAGTGCAATGGCGAGAGCGCCGGCGATTGATGTTCTTCGGGAACACGTTTGACCCATTGCCTCGTTGCACCTCGTGAGCGCATTTATCAATCTAGGTACCGGAGTCGACTCGCCGTCAACGTCGATTTGCATCGCCTGCCAAAGCGTGCGTTTTCCACTTGCAGTTTGAGAGCTCGCGCTATGGTTTATTCTACCGACAGCAGCCGAGCTTATTTGATTGACGAGGTAGACGCGCAATGCGTCACTGACGGCGAAGTGGCGTTGCCCGACTTGGTGCGGGTCTTGGAGTCCGGCAGGACGCTGGATGCTTGAACGGATTCTGGCTACGCCGAGCTTCCGGCGAATTCAGTTCGTCGCTGCCCGCCGAACGGCAACCGATCGATCCCGAACTTCCTCCGGCACGCCGCCTAGTGGCTGACCTGCAGCGCCACTACCGCTGCGTGCACAAGAGTCCACTCTGGGCCATCGAGACCACACGCGGCTGTCCCTATCGCTGCAACTTCTGCTCCGCGTGGCGATGAAGAACGATGAGGGCGAAGGTTCCCGAAGCGTCGACCGTCACTAGGATTGTTGTACCCAGATCGAATGACCATGCTTTGGACCAAGTTGGGGTGACCAGGCCGTACGACCGCCTCTTGCTTCCGATGGCCTTGGGAGGCCGTATTTGCGAGCGCGAACAGCGGTGTGGCTGCTGCTCGGGCCGAGAAGGTTCGGCTCCGTGGCGTGCGATTCGTGATAGAGTTCGTCACCTGTGGAGCTGAGCCGCGATACCGCCAGCCCCGAGCCGGCCCGGCTCGGAAGTGACCAAGATGAAGCGACAAGAATCGATCAAGATCTCCGCGGCAAGAGCAGGGATCGATGACGCCGAGAAAGTGCTTCGCTCCGCGATTGATGCAATTCTGTCCGCACCTCGGGCTGACAAAGTTACCGTCAGTGACGCAGTGAATGAGGCTCTGAGTCGTCTCGACGATGCACGAGCAATTCTTGTCGAGCTCGAGTGCCCAACTCCAGTAGGCAAGCATCGATAGCGCTACTGTATTGAAGTAGCTGGTTCAATTTGTCCGCAGACGTCAGCGCGTTGGCGTCACCTTGGCACCGCGTGCTGCCTGCAACCAATCATGCTTGGCTCGCTCGTAGGTTGTCGCGGTGGCAGCCGCAAGTTCTTCCTGGCTGAGCGAAGGCAAGCCGCGGCACTTCAATTCGTGATCGCAATGCAGCCTTGCACGAAAGCGAGCTTCGGGCACGGTGCCAGGCCAGCCACCGCTCACGCTTCGACCCTCGGACAACATCGTCTTGAACCAGCACTCGGCCCAGGATGCCCCAACCACGAGTGGTTGGTCACGTAGGATCGCATGCCGCATCAGAAGATGGCCCGAATGACCGTTGGGATCTTCCAATCTGACCAACTGCCGCTCAGTCGAAGCTGCACCTAGGGCGTTGTTGATGTCGAGCTGTCGATGACTGACTTGTGATGGGGCCATGACTAGGATCCTTGAAACCTTCAACTTGAGCGAACACCGAGACGGCTACCGGGAATCGTCGCGACGGCAGTGAGACAGGGGCAAACCTCATGTGCCAACGAGCCTCCCGACGGGACTCCCATGACCTGACGGGACTCACCAGGGTGAGCCGTCAGATCAGCGTCGACCTTGGGCACGCCCTTGTAGGTGCGATGAGAGGCCGAGCCAGATTCAGCTGATTCATGCATCGCTCTGGTCCGCAACTGGATTTCTATTGGCAAGGCACTCGTGCCGACAACGGTCGTGTGCAAGGACTGATACCCGTTGAGCTTTGGGGCGATGATGTAGTTTCGCTGGTGTCCGTCGATTCGCGCGTAAGTCTCGCAAATTTTTCGCTCTAGACGGTAACATTGGTCAACGCTATCGAGAATCACGCGCACGCCAATCGAATCCAGGATCTCATGCGCTAGGAGCTGACGTTTGCGCATCTTGCGGTGTATCGATTCGCAGCTCTTGATGCGCCCATGGACTCTGGCGGGAACGCCTATTGAGAGAGCCAGTTCTCTCAGTTCGGCCATCGACTCGCGAAGCGCGTCGAATCGAAGGCGCAGCAATTGACAATAGTGCGAAGGATATCGCTTACCCGTACTCCAGTCGCTGCCGCCAGCAATCGGTTGCACAACGCACCACTGCTCTTCGCTCCGTTCTTGCGCGGCTTTGGCACCACCGGCCTGCTGAAAGCCCGAAGAAGTTGCCGCCGAAGTGGCCATCACAGGTTCTTCAGTCACAGAACTTAGGCCTGCGGTACGGGCGTTTTGGTCCAGCAAGGTCCGCACACGGTGGCTGGATGCCGGCCCGACAAATCAATCGTTACAGCTGCCACCGGATCGACCTCCGAAATTTTTTGAATCTCGGCCTGCATGGAAGAAACCAAACCTCTCGTCTCGATGTCTTCCATGATGTTTTCCATTTTCTGAACTGAGACGTAGAACCCGATTAAACGAGGTAAGCCGTGGGTTGTCGGCGCTGCGGCACGACGACGAGGGCTACACTCGCGGAGGCGGGAGTGAATGCGACCGCTCACTATGCTCAGCAAGCCACGCCAGCAATTCCCTAATGCTCCCGGTTGCTAGTGCAATCGAACTGTCAGCTGCACCGTAGTAGAGCGACAGCGTATCGCCATCGTCGCCAATGGTGTACCCGCAAGGGAATGCCACATTGCCCACGTCGCCGGACACCTCGTACGGCGCTTCGGGGCCAAATATCCACGAATCACCGCGCGCTATGCATTGGTCTGGCTTGTCGATGGCGAACAGTGCCACGCCAACCCGATAGAGACACCCACCCGCGGTTTGCCGAACGCCATGGTAGAGCATGAGCCAACCCGCGTTAGTTTCGATCAGCGGCGGCGATATGCCGACTTTGTTGGCGTCCCACCAAGCACCCTTGCGTGCCTGCAGAATCAGGCGATGGCTACCCCAGTTGCGCAGATCGGGTGACAAGGACATCCAAATGTGAGCACCCGTGTCGGAAATCGGTCGGTGGATCAACGCGAATTCGCCGTCAATGCGCCGCGGCAAAAGCGCTGCGTCCTTGTCATCGGGCTGCATCACCAGGCCACAGCGCTCAAATTGTCGAAAATCCTCAGTGAGTGCCAAGGCCACACCCGGGCCCCCCTTGGTGAAGGCCGTATAGGCAACAGCAAATTTACCCAATTCGGGCACAAACGTAATGCGAGGGTCTTCGATCCCCCAGAGCTCCTCGGCCGGATCGCCTATAAGCGTTGGCTCGGAATCGATGACCCACCCGTTGACACCGTTGGATGACCGAGCAGCACAAAGGTGTGAATGGCCTGTGCGATCCTCGACGCGACAAAGCAGCAATGTCGTGCCGTCAGCTAGTCGGGTCGCGCCCGGATTGAAAACGCTGTGAACCGGGTACGGCCAGTCCTTTGCGGACAGAATCGGATTCGTCGGATGGCGGCGAAGAAGGGTAGCGTAGCCTGGGTGTGGTGTCATGCGTTCTCGTTCTCTGGCAAATCGAAGACTGAGCGATCAGTCGTGCGAATTTCGACTAGTGACAGCAAAAAGGCCAGGGTGGACTCGGCGCCCTGATTCTGATTGACGCGTTCCATGTGGAGGCCATCTCTGCAACCACCAGTCGCGTCGTCGTAAAGTGGTTGTTGCAGATGGTTATCACCCAAGAACCAATAAAATGCGCGTTTCGCTTCACGTAGCCAAGCGACATCTCCGGTGACCCGCGCCGCTTGCAGACACGCAGATACCATGCCCGAAGCCTCCAGTGGCTGCTGATCGAATCCTGGTTTTGCTTCGCCTTGGCGCCAGAATCCATTCGAACCAATAGGCGAAAAATGTCCCGAGGCCGAGGTCTGTTCACGGGCTAACCAGCCTAGGGACACGAGGCCAATCTCGATCATTTCAGCGTTCTTGCTGTATTGTCCAACTTCGAGTAGTGCCTGCGGCAATCGAGCATTCGAATAGGTGACAATGGACTCGAACCAGCTCCACCCCGACGCACTTGCCGACTGGTAAGCGGATACGAGTCGATTGGCCAGCAGAGTTTGAACCGACTGTACGGAGCTGTCACCCTGAAATGCCCGTAGGTATTCGGTGATTCCAAGCAAGGTAAATGCCCAGGCGCGTGGGTTCATAAACTCGATGGCAGCCGGGAGCGCTGAATGAAAGAGGTGCCCGCAAAGACTCTGGCGTCCTGGATCGGACGAGCGACCCACAACGACGCCTAAGGCCCAGAGTGCCCTGCCATGGCTGTCCTCGGAACCACAGTCCTCAAGCCATTGCCGGGCGTAGGACATCTTATTGCGAAACCGCCCTGTCAGTGGGTTGAATGCGTGGCTAACAAAAGCCACGTACTTCGCACCAAGGGCTCGGGCTTCCAATGCCTCTTCCGTGCCAGAATCCTCAAGCAGCGCTGTCAGAAGGAGTGCACGAGCGTTGTCGTCCAGGCAGTAGCCTTCATTGTAGCAGGGCACATTGAAGTCCGCATGCTGCAACAACCCAGTCGAATCGCTCATCGTGTGCAAGTGGCTCAGCTTCAACTCAGGAAGTTCCACCGTTCTGCCAACCAACGTCCTTGGCTGGAAGGCATTGGTTCGACGCACGCGGTGCGCTTCAATGGCATTTTCGAAACACTGAGCGTATCGCTTCGCTACTTCGGGCCAAGCCATTTCACGCCCATACGCTGCGGCACGCTTCCGCAGTTCCATTCGCGCGTCATCGTTGGACAAGAGCCCGATTACGCTTCTGGCGATCGCTTTGGGATCTCGCCACGGAACGAGGATCCCACGTCCGTCAGCCAACAATTCTTCGGCGTACCAATAGGGCGTGGAAATGACCGCTTTGCCCGAACCCAACGCGTAGGCTAACGTGCCAGACGTAATCTGTTCAGGCTTGAGGTATGGCGTCACGTAGATGTCCGCAGCCGATAGGAATTCGCGCAGCTCAGCGCGAGTGACGAATCGATTGTGGAACAAGACCTGCGAGGCAACGCCCAGGCGCATTGCCCGATTTTCGAGCATGAGACGATAGGTCTCGCCGTGGCGTTCTTTGATGTGAGGGTGTGTGGCCCCAAGCACGACGTAGACTGTATTAGGGT
>Ga0302321_100000590_pt1 | contig 31663 bp, 24 predicted proteins | sample Fen_T0_1_FD_202505 | JGI IMG/M metagenome (GOLD analysis project Ga0302321, IMG submission 202505) | Peat permafrost microbial communities from Stordalen Mire near Abisko, Sweden - Fen_T0_1 | ecosystem: Environmental > Terrestrial > Soil > Wetlands > Permafrost | place: Sweden: Abisko... | reverse complement strand
TGCACGGGCCGCCGTTGACGTCGAAACCGCACTTGTTGTCCGCGGTATCGCAAACACCGGCCTGACAGACGAGCGTTCCGGCGGCTGCGCTGCAATTGCCGTTCAAAGTGGGGTTCGCGTGCGGCGCATCCGTCGGGAGACTGCTGCCGTTCGTCAACTTGGCCGTACAGGTGTGCGCGGTCTCGTTGCACCACTGGCCGCCGCTACAATCCGCGTCGACGTTGCAACCTCCTGCGGGTTGGCACAAGAGATTGGCACTGCAGGCACCCGAGCGGCACACGGTTGCCGCGTTGCCCGCGGTGCACGGGCCATGATTGGTCGTATAGCCGCACGAACCATCGCTGTCACACACGCCGGAGCGGCAGATCGTGGCTTGGTTGCCGACCGTGCACGTGCCGCTGCCGTTCAGCTTGCCGCACTTGTTGTCGAGCGCGTCGCAAACCGTGCTCTGACAGACGAGTGTGCCGGCTGCTGCGCTGCACGTGCCGTTCAGGGTCGGATTGCTGTGCGGAGCGTCGGTCGGGATGCCGGTGCCATTGGCGAGGGTTGGCGTGCACTGATTGCCGCTGATGTTGCACCACTTGCCTGCCGCACAGACCGCGTCTGTCGAGCAACCGATGGTGGTCAAGATCTTGGAACCAATCAGCCTGGTTTCTTGGTTCGAGCGGATGTCGTAAGTGCCGCACACGAGCGTACCCGTGGCCGCAGCGGCGAGATTGACCGAGACCTGGAAAGTGCCGGACGCTCCTGCGGCAACGGAACCGGCCAAAGTGCAGGTAATCGTGCCAGCCGCGCCCACCGCCGGTGGAACACAAACGCCGCCAGCGGGCGGGGTGATGGCTTGAAACGTGGTGTTGGGCGGAGTCGTAAATGAGATCACGACGCCGGTCTCGGCGGCAGGCGAGCCGTTCTTGTACGTCATGTCGTAGGTGACGAGGCTGCCGGGGTTTGCCTGCGCCGGCCCCACGCCGCTCACGAACAAGCCGGGAATCGTCGAGCCCACGCCGTCGACATAGACCTCGCCGAAGTGGCCGCCGAGTGAACAGCCCGCCGCGATGATCTCCAGAGTCACGGAGTCGCCTTGAGCCAGCTTCGATGCGCCGGGCGCGATATCGACGAGTGACCAGTCTACGTAGTCGAGCTCCTCCGGGGCGCCGCCGTTCACCGTCTTCCAGGGCACGCCCGCTTGCGCGCTCAGGTTGAAATCCGAATAAAGAACGGTGTTCCTGGTCGTGTTGGTGACTTGAACGAAATAGTACGGCTGCTGGTTGTCGAGGTGAACCGGGTTCTGCAGCACCGGGGCGATGGCGAAGCGAACGTGCACTTGGCCGTCGCTCGGGTCGACGTCGCCCGCGCCGATGGTCATGCTCTGTGACAAGCCGTTCACGTTGCGGCCATGGCCAAAGTTGCTGCTGCCGTGAAAGTTGACGACGGCGCATTGCGCCCCATAACGACAATAGCGAAGCGAGGCGCCGGCGCCCAAATCCGGGTCGGATTGATTCGAACCGTTCAAGAGCGTGGTCAACGCATCGCCCACGCCCGTTTGTAGATTCAAGCCCGCGCGCGTCTGCGGCGCTTGCACCGTGATGCCGGGGTTTCGGTAGGCCGTCACCGTCCACGACGGCGGCGGATTGGGGGCCGTTCCGGTCTCGAAGCTACCGTTCACGAACACCGCTTCTTGCGCGCTACCGACCGGCTCATCCAACGGCCCCGAACCCGGCGTACACGCGCCGAGCAGCAAGCCGAAAGCGAGCGCGAGAGGCTGGCAACCCGAAAAAACACTAGAGATGCGCATATCAGAGGGTCTCCTTCGGCTGCTTGTCGACGATCAGAAACTGCACGCGGCGGTTCTTTTGGCGCCCCTCGTCCGTGCCGTTGTCGTCGATCGGTTTGTCTGGACCATAACCTTTGGCCACGAGCCGCTCGGCGCCGACGCCGCGCAGGATCAGTGCCTTGCGAACGGCATCCGCGCGCGCTTGCGACAGGGTCTTGTTGAACGCCGCCGCGCCGCGGTTGTCGGTATGACCCTGAACTTCGATTTTCGTCATCTCGGGGTGCTGGGTCAAAACCTGCGCTACCTCGTCCAGGAGCGCGCTGCTGGCGCTCTTGATCGTCGCCTTGGCGGTGTCGAACTGGACCTGCTCCAAGATCACGATTTCGTTTTCCACGACGCGCACGGCCTTCGGACAGCCGTTCTTGGTCGGGTCGTCGTCCCGCGGCCCCTTCTCGGCGGGGCAGGCGTCTTCCGGATCGAAAATGCCGTCGTGGTCGCTGTCCTTGGGCGGCGGACAGCCGTTCTTCTTCGGATCTTCGTTGGCCACGCCCTTCACGTCGGGGCACGCGTCGTCCGGATCGAAGATGCCATCACCGTCCGTGTCGACCGGCGCCGGCGGCGGCGGGCAGCCATTCTTCTTCGGATCTTCGTCGGCCACGCCCTTCACGTCGGGGCAGGCGTCGTCCGAGTCGAGGATCCCGTCGTGGTCGCGATCCGAAGGCGGGGGCGGAGGCGCCTCGGGCGTGACGACGGGAGGCTGCTCTTGTTTCTGTTCGGGCGTGTAGGCGAGCGAAAACAGCGCGCGAAAGTCCGGCGTGCCAACGCCCGAGGTGAGTCCGGGCCCTGCGCCTGCGGCGAGCTCTACGTCGTCGACGATCCGGTAGCGGACATCGAGTAGAATTTCCGCGTTCGTGGTGTGCTTTTGTACGTCACGCAGCGTCGCTGCGCCATACGCTTCGGGCCCGATTTGCAGGTGCCGGTTTTCGAGCAGCAAGAAGCCGAAGCCAGCGCCCCACTTGAACATCGTCCCCTGCTCGACGTTGGCGAACGTGCTCTTGCTCTGGATCTCCGGACCCGCGGCGGCGGACCAAACCAAGCGCTCGTCGATGCGCCCGCCCAAGATCAACTGCGGCAAGCCGCGTGCTCGACCCGAGCTCACGAACGAATTGCTCGCGCCCGTCGGAGCCCACAGGTACCCGCCCACCGCAAGTTGAAACGGATCGTGATATTCACCGACTAAGCGCAGCCGCAGGCCGAAGCGTAGATCACCGAACTGAGCCGAATTGGGCGAGGCAAAAGACTGACCCGCGGCGCTCGGGTCGTCACCGTTTTGGGCCACCGCCAGCGGGACGCTGATATCGAGATTGACGCGGTCCCAGAGCGCGAGCCCCGCGTCGAGGTGAAGGAATAGTTGGTTCTTGACGACCGAGCCGCGATCCGTGTCCGCGGGAACGGAACGCAGCACCAAAGGATTGTGCGCGTAATCGGCCAGCAGCATCAGGTGCGGAGTCAGTTGTCCGGCCGCGTAGGGTGACGGCACACCAAACATGCGGTCGCCCGCGGGCGCCGGATCGAAGCGATCGAGTGCCAAGCCCTCGGCGTGCGCGGCGCTCGTGACTGCCAACAACGCGGACACGCGCGCGTAGTGAATGCACGCCTTCAACCGACAAGATCGCATCTGATTCCCTCTAGGCTTTGGCCGAATCTCACGCGCTTCAACGCTGAGCAAGTTCGTGAACGACCTCGCACTCTTCCATGCCACGAGGCAAAGTCGCAATGGGCAAAGCCAAGCGCGTCAGCGGCACGCGCAGCCCCTTATCCTTCCGCTGCAGTCGGCCGTCGGGCGCGGTCGCCCCAATCGAAGAACCTCGTCCGGCTGAACGGTCACGGTTTGCACTGCAAACGAATCGCCCCGAGTGTGTTCGTGTAGGCCGAAGGATCCGCAAGACCTTCACTCAGATCGACCGGTATCCGAGGGCGAATTTCAGCACTTTCTCGGTCGTGCGCACGAATTGCGATTTCAGGGGACCCACACGGAGTCGCCGATGCGAATCAGCCCGCCGTGGAGGACGCGAGCGATGATGCCGCCGTGACCTCGCATGGCCTGGAAGCCGCCGTTGCCGAGGGTCTCCTCCATTTTCGAGCAGGGCGCGCAGGCGCCGGTGCCTTGCATGACCACCTCGGAACCAATGCGGAATTCGAGTTTGCCGAGCGCAACCAAATTGATGCCGCTGATCAATAAGTTACGCCGCAGCTGGCGCGGCGCAATGGCCGCCGCCAGGAACGCCGAAAGCACGGGCAGGTGCTCGGCCTGCAACAAAGAGACCTGTCGATTGCCGCCAGTGCGCGCGCGAGCAGCGACGTCACCGCGCAGCCCACGCTGCGCGAGGGCCTCGACTTCGCTAAGTTCGGCCATCTCGGCGCCGTGCTCGCTCCTCACGCCGATCCAGGAAACATGCCCCACTTGCGGTACTCGTCGCAGCCGCTCCTGCAGGGAAATCATCGCCTCATCCTAGTCGAGCCGCCCCCTCGGGCTTTAAAAAACGGCGCAAACCGGGCGCCCGAGCCCTGAAACCAGATCGGGGAGCGGCCGCGCTCATTCGCGTGCGCACAGCTGAACCAGCTGGGCGCTATAAGCCTGTAAAACCTTCGGCCCGACGCCGCTCACGTGGCGCAGGGCTTCGGCACTTTTCGGGCGCGCTTCCGCAATCGCGACGAGCGCTCGGTTGGTCAGAATTCGAAACGCCGGTACTCGCTTTTTCTTGGCTTCGACCAAGCGCCAAGCTCGGAGCGTTGCCACCAGTGCCGCGCTCGTTCCGGTCGAGGGCAACGCCACCGCCGTGGTGCGCTTGGCTTTACGGCTCGGACGCTTTCCGGTCCTGCGACCGCGCTTGGCGGTTTTGACGGCTAGCTTCGGAGCTGGCCCGCGGGAGTTCGCGCCGATGGATGCGTGTGGCGCGCACACGTCGCAGCTGCCACACGGGAGCCCGGAATCTTCACTGTCGCCGAAATGGCGAACGAGCGCGATCATGCGGCATTGACGGCCTTCGGCGAAGCGGGCCACGAGCTCGAGTTGTTCGCTCCTGAGCGCACGTTGAGCCGAGTAGGGGGCGCGCCACTCGTCGTGTCCGCGCACCAAACGGTCGTCGGATACGCCGGCCACACCGCCGTGGATCCATAGTTTTTCGAGCGCCTTTTCGAACTCGAGCTTCGCGACGCGCGTCTTCCGGCGCAGGGTTTGCGCGGTCACGGGCGCGGGCTTGAGCGACTCGAACAACTTCGCCAGCAGGCTGACCTCGGGATAGTCGCGCTGCAGGAAGAAGTCGTGAGTCTTGCGATCGGCGAAGTGATGCATGAGCACGGTTCGCGAGGGTTTCCCATCCCGGCCCGCGCGGCCAATCTCTTGATAGTAGGACTCGACGCTGCCCGGCAGAGCCAGGTGCAACACGGTGCGGATGTTCGCCTTGTCCACGCCCATGCCAAAGGCGACCGTGGCGACCACCACGTCCAGCTTACCGGCAAGAAAGTCGGCTTGAACGCGCTCGCGCACCTCGGCAGACAAGCCGGCGTGATACGGCTTCGCACGGTGCACGGATGCCAGGACCTCGGCGACGGCTTCGGCCGCCTTGCGCGTCGGGGCATACACGATCGCGGGCAATCGCCCCTCGCCCGCCAACCATTGCAGGGCGCGCCCCGGGCGATCTTTGGGTGGCACTTCTAGCGCTTCGAGCGCCAAGTTGTGCCGACGAAAGCCGTGAATGAACAAGCGTGCGCGGCCGCCCAACCCGAGCTGAGCCACGATGTCACGTTGCACGATGGGCGTCGCGGTGGCGGTCAGTGCGACGACCGGGGCGGGGCGCAGTTGAGGCAAGCGCTGACCGAGCAACCGGTAGTCGGGCCTGAAATCATGCCCCCATTGGGAGATGCAATGCGCTTCGTCGATCGCAATCAGCCCCAAGGGACGCCGCGCAAGCAGCTCTGGGAAGCCCGCAACACCGAGGCGCTCGGGCGCAATGAACAAGTAATCGAGCGCGCCCGCCAAGTAATCGGCACAAACTTCGCGTGACTCGAGCCGTGGACGACCCGAGTGAATGCGTTCAGCGCGTAAGCCCAGCGACTGTAAGCGATTCACTTGGTCTTCCATCAGCGCAATCAGCGGGCTAACGACCAGAGTCGTGCCTCCGCGCGCAAGTCCGGGTAGCTGGTAGCAGAGAGACTTGCCAGCGCCGGTGGGCATCACCAAAAGAACGTCTTCACCGGCCGCCGCGGCCTCACACACGGCTTGTTGGTGCGGTCGGAACGAGTCGAAACCAAAGCGCTCGCGGAGGAGCGTTTCGAGCTCGAGCACCGAAGGCGCAGAAGGCGCACGGGGTGGAGGACGAACCGGCGTGGGACGCGCCGGTCCGCCAGCGCCCGTCGCCAGCGTGACGGCGGTTTGTTTGACTCTCGTAGCCTGCGCGGCAGACGTTTGGCTGACCTTCGTGGTCTGAGCAGCGGGCGTTTTTGCCGCATGCGCGGCGGGAGTTCGGTTGACTCTCGAGGCTGGCGCGGCTGGCGTTTGATGCGCTACAGGTGTGTCGCGGTCCGGCTGCGGCTTGCTGCCGCGCGCGACCGAGTCGCCCGGTAGCGGCGGCAAAGAGCGCGGCACGCGCCCCACCACCTCCGTCACATAGCGCGATATTTGCTCGATAAACTGAGGCAAATCCGCTTGTCCGCGGGCAATGGCTTGCAGACGCGCCTCCCAGGTACCCGTCATCGCCGCACTCTTCACTTCATCATCGACGACCTCGATCAAACCGAGGCCCCGTTCGGTAGCGCGCAGCGCCTTGCCATCTCGCTTGACGTACCCGCGCGTGATCAAAGTTTCGATGATGCTGGCGCGCGTGGCCGGAGTGCCGAGACCGCTGTCTTTCATGGCCTCCGACAAGTCCTTTTCGTCCAGTTTTTTGCCGGCGGTTTCCATCGCCGTGAGCAAGGTAGCGTCGTTCAAAGGAGGCGGCGGGCGAGTGGTTTTTGGCAGCGCCTTGGCGTCGAGCACACGGACCGCTCGGCCGCGCTCGAGACCCGGCGGAAGCACGTGGTCATTCGTATCTCGCTCGCCCGGTTGGGCGCGCGGCTGCTCGGTCGACTTCTCGCGCGGGGGCTTCGGTTCGCCCAGATCCAGGAGTTTCCAACCTTGTTGTTCAATCGCCGTCCCCAGGCTGCGATAGCTATCGACGGGTTCGCCCGAGGCCACGGCCGGATGCACTTCGGTGACGACTTCGGTCGCTGCCCATACGAAGTCTGGCTGCCATGCTTGGAGGAGACGGCGACAAACGAGTTCGTATAGCTTTCGCTCGTCTGCGCTGAGCGCGTGCCCCGCTGCCGAAATCGCGGTGGGGATGATGGCGTGATGATCACGCACTCGGCTATCGTCGACGAAGCGTTTGGACAAGGGTCGCTCTCCGGTGCCCTCGGCCAACAGCGACCGATACGGAGCTGCAATCGCGTTCACCACTTCCGCCAAAGTGGTCGCGGCTTCGCGCGAGAGATGTCGGCTATCGGTACGCGGATAGCTGAGCAGCTTGTGTCTTTCATACAGCGCTTGAGCCGCATCCAGCGTGCGCTGGGCCGAGAATCCGTACAGGCGGTTCGCGTGCCGTTGCAGCTCGGTGAGATCGTAGAGCAGCGGAGGGGGCAGCTTCTTGGTCTGCGACTGCACGAAGGCGATGCGCGCTCGACCGGACAGAGCGCGGGCAACCACGGCTCGTGCTTCTGCGCCAGAGGCGGGCAGCCGCTGTGGATGGGCGATGCCCTTGCCCGGTTCGAACCAAGTTCCACGATAGGAGTGCCCTTCGCGCGGCGAGAAGGTCGCCACCACTTCCAGGTAGTCTTCGGGCACGAAGTCGACGATCGCGAGCTCGCGTTCGACGAGCATCGCGAGTGTCGGCGTCTGCACGCGCCCCACGGACAACGGCGCATCGAGCGCCAACCCGTACGCACGCGACAGGTTCATGCCCACGAGCCAGTCCGCGCGACTCCGCCCGAGCGCGGCATTGGCCAAATCGTCATACTCTCGTGCTGGTCTCAAGCGTCGTAGTCCCTCGCGAATCGCACTTTCCGTGAGCGACGAAATCCACAATCTTTGCACCGGCCGGCGGCAGCCCGCCGCTTCGTAGATCAGGCGGAAGATCAGCTCGCCCTCGCGACCGGCATCCGTAGCGCAAATCACGGACTCGACGTCGGGTGCATTGATCACTTTGCGCACGACTTCGAACTGCGGCCGGGTCGCCGCAAACACGGTGAGGGGCCAGCGCTCGGGCAGCATCGGCAAGTCTTCACGGCGCCAACGTTTCCACTCCGGATGAATACCTTCCGGTTCCGCCAATCCCACCAGATGACCGATGGCCCAAGTGACCACGTAGCCGTTGCCCGAGAGCGTGCCCTCACCCCGCCGCGTCGCGCCGAGGGCCTGCGCGAGATCGCGGCCGACCGAGGGCTTTTCTGCGACGACGGCGATGGTCATTGGCGGAGCAGGTGTAGCGCATCCGCGTCTAGCGACGGGAGTCCAAGCGTGAAACCCGCTCGGATCCGCGACTCTGTTGATGTTACGGTGCGCGACGGACCGAGCATCCGGACGATCGCGCGCAACTCAACGAGGAAATCGTGAACTCATATCTCTTGGGGGAAATCATTGGTGCGGCGCTGCCTGCGGCCACGATTGCCTTCCTCATCACTCGGCAACGATTCACGGGCGCGGTCCCCTTCTTGGTCGCCCTAGCTGCGGGGGCGGCCGGCGCGGGCGGCATGCTCGCCTTCAACGCGACGATCCTTCGCCTGGATGTCTCGGACGCGGACATCGTAAAGCTGGAGAGCGGGTTCAACGAGGGCTGTGTGCCGAGTTGCACCGCGACCGGTACGGCGGATGCGCCGTGTCGCAACATTTGCAGCTGCGTGCTCACGCGCTTGCACGCTCGCTACCCGAGCAATGAACAATTCGCGAACTGGTTTCGCAACGGCGACGCGAAGCAGCAGAGTGTGAAGAAGGAAGCCGCAGAGCTCAGCACGAGCTGTGCCCAAGCCGCGCGCTAGCGATTATTCATTCGGCGCGATGCCGCTCGGTGGCGAGCAACGGATCGTCCGATCACGTCGCGTGGCAGACCTTCCGCGCCTCAATCCAGCAACTCCCGCGACCGAGCCGGCGGCCGGCAGATCTCCCCCGTTCCTCGACTCGGCCGTTCTCCCACACGAATCTCCGTGAGGGATGGAGATAGCGTCGCGCAATCGACTAGACTCCGGAGCGTGCTCGGTGTTGCCATCGTCGTGCTGGTGATAGGCCATGAGGCGGCAGATCCTTCGCTCGCGGCCTTTCAGGCGGCAGCCCAGAATGCGCTGGGGAAAGAGGCTAGAATCCGGTTGGTCGAGGTCGCCAAAGACCCACCGGACGAAGAAAGCGTCGCTCGGGCGGGCAGTGCCGACGGTATCGTCGAGCTCAGCTGGACGGCGGACGGCAGCAGGACGCTCATCCATTGCTACCTTGCACACGAGCGCCGCTGGCTCGACCGACAGATTACCTTCGGTGCCGGCGACGCCAGCTCGACGCGCGAAGCCCAGGAGCGCGGGCGCTTGCTCGGTTTCGCCGTTGCCACGATGTTTTCCGAAGCGGCCGCCGAGTCTTCAGCCGTGCCCGCTTCCCCGCTGCCAGCTTTGCCGGCGGCAAGCGCCCCTCCCGTCCCCGACAGGACGGCCACACCAGCGGGTCGGCCCGTGGGCGCTCCACCGAGCGCGCGTCGAAGTCTGGAGTTTGGCGGGCAAGTGAGCTCGGGACTGCAAGGAACTGCGGCCGGCATTGGCGCGGCCGCGGCCCTGCGAGCGGGTGTGCTCGGCCCGCTCTGGGCACGGGTGTTCGTCGCCGGACGGAGCGGCAGCATTCCCGCGGCACAAGCCACCACCAGAACGGCTTTGCTCGGGGTAGGCGCTGCGCTCGCGTGGCCCTTTAGCCGAAGCCGATTCGAGCTGGGCGTGCGGACGGATCTGTTCGTCAGCTACTTCGACACGACCCATCTATCAGAGGATGACGTTGAACCGGACCGACGCAGTCGTTGGCTGCCTGGCGCGGACCTCGTCGCGGAGGGCGGATTCCAGCTAGCCGGTAGCGCGGGGATATTTTTGGGCCTCGGCGTGGAGGGAGTGCTCGGCAAAACCGAGATCTACACACATACGCAACGCACGGCAGTGGTCCCGCCGTTCCGGGCCGTGGGCGAAGTAGGCTTTCGCATTGGTTTTTAGCTCCAACCTGCCTGATCCTTTGGACCGGCGAGCACTCTACTTCCCGAATCCATGTCTCCCGCTGCGCGCACCCCTCTGATGTTGGTTCCCGAATCTCCGGGAACGAGCAGCGAGCGTCCGTCGCCGGCTGCGGTCGATGACAGTGTATTGCTCGCTGGGCTCAAGGCGCGTGACAGCGGCCTGTCCGCCGCTTTCTACGACCGCGTGCGACCGCTCGTCGATCGCACCCTGATTCGCCTGCTCGGTCGCCGCGACAACGACTATGAGGACGTGGCTCAACGCGCACTGTTCGAGCTCGTCGACACGATCGATCGGTTTCGCGGGGAATGTCCGTTGGACGCTTGGATTTCAATCGTGACTGCGCGAACTGCCTACCGCACGATTCGACGTCGGCGTCTCGAACGCCGGCTATTTGCCGAACTGGACCCGGAGCAACCACCGCCGTTGGTGCCCAGCCATGCCAACGCGGTCGCGGCACGGCAAGCCGTCGCGCGGATCGGCGTCGAGCTGGAACAAATGGACTCGAACCGGGCGTGGACTTTCCTACTCCATGACGTTTACGGCTATGATCTGAAGGAAATTGGACAGATCACTGGCGTGAGCCTGTCCGCCGCGCAAAGCCGTCTGGTGCGCGGACGGCGCGAAATCCATGAGCGGATCCGCAAAGACGAAGCGTTGGCCCGTTTTCTGCGGCCATCCCCAGAGGCGCCATGAACGTGCCGCACTACGCGTCGGCCGCGGCTAAGCTGCTCCGCCACTACCTGCCGAATGCCGAGGGCGGATCGGGCGACCGCGAGCGAGGAATCGCGACACTGGAGCGAGCCATCTTGGCGCGCGCCCGCCGCCGCCGGACCCAGTGGTTGAGTGGAGCACTCCTCTCTGCAGCGTCAATCGCGTTGGCAGTCGGGCTGATTCGTCGATCCGCGTCGATCGACGCACCGCGGCAAGTATCGATTCAAGGCTCGCCGTCGGGTCGCGGTGCCGCGTTACGGACGGGTGAGCGGGCACAGCCACTGCCAGAGCGGGCGGAGGTAGCGTCCGGGCAACGCATCGAGACCGCGCAGGAGGGTGGCGCGTCCCTCAAGCTCTCGACCGGGACCTCGATCGAACTCGCGGACAGCACTTCTTTTCGCGTCGATAGTCAGGGAATGACTGAACATTTCTCGCTGGAGCGCGGTCAGCTTTCGGCACATGTCGCCAAGCTTTCCCAAGGCCAGCGCTTCATCATCACGATGCCGGATGCCGAACTCGAGGTGCGCGGCACGCGCTTTCGAGTTCAGGTGCTGGACCGCGGCTCCAATTGCGGCGCCGGGTCGCGCACTCGTCTGGAGGTCAGCGAAGGAGTGGTCGAGGTTCGCGCCGAGGGACTCACGGCCAGCGTAGTCGCCGGCCAGCGTTGGCCGACGGACTGCACCGACTCGGCGACGGGCCTCCTACCAGTCAGCTCTGGCGGCTCGACGGCGATGGTGCCCCCGTCGCGTGTACAACGCCGCGACAGCCCGCGACTCCCCAATGGGGCGGCAGCGCACGAAGCTCATGAAGCGGCGACCGCTGCGCCGACACACGCCGACGCGCCGGCAGCAGAGCCGCCCGAGCACGGCTCCGCGTTGAGCGAAGCCAATGACTTGTTCGCGGAGGGCGTCGCGTTGCGTCGGAAGGGCGACGCGCCGGCAGCCCTTCGCACCTTTCTCGCCTTGATCACGCGGTTTCCGGCGAGCCCACTCGCGGAAAATGCGCGCGTCGAGCGCATGCGCATTTTGGCCAGTGCACACGATCCGCTCGCTCACCACGAAGCCGAGCTGTATCTGTCGCGTTACGCCAATGGCTTTGCCTCGAGCGAAGCGCGTCGGTTGACGGTCGGGCCTTGAAGATCGTCCGTGGCCCCCGTCTCGGCGGCGTATTGCTCGGCCTCGGACTGGGGCTGACGGCCAGTCTCTCCGCCTGCAACCAGCGCTTCGCGTTCGACGAGTCCTCGCTGGCGAGCGGGTCGGGGGGAGACCAATCCGCGACGGGTGGCGCCGGGACTCCCACGGGTGGTGCCGGCGCATCTGGCGGCGTTATCGGAGTCGGCGGAGTCGGCTCGCGCTGTGGCTCCGTGCCGGCGTGCCCGAGCAACCTGCACTGCGTCGCCAACGCATGCCAGGCGTGCGCCGCGGACGGCGATTGTACCGAGCCGAACCTGCCTCGTTGTGATCCGAAGCGACACCGCTGCGTCGCCTGCGTGGCATCCACCGACTGCGGGGACGGCTTCAGCTGTGACACGCTCGCCAATCGTTGCTTGCGAACGTGCAAGACCAAAGCCGATTGTCCAACGGACGCCCATGGCTGCGACGAGCAACGCGGGGTCTGTTACCAGTGTGACGAAGACCGGGAATGCGCCCTGTCCACCCTGGGCCTTTTGTGTGCGGTCGACGGCAGTGGCTGTGTACAATGCCGAAGCGACGCAGACTGCCCGGACCAACATTGCGATCAGCTCACGGGCCGATGCGTGGAGTGCCGCGACTTTCGTGATTGCGATTCCGGGCTGTGCGATCCCGCAAAATTCGTGTGCTCGAGCGATGACTGACGTCGCCGATGCGAGACGTGCTGCTCGACGATGAAGTTGGACGCGCTTCAGAAGGCGTAGCCGAACGCACTGGTGAGCACGACGATCGTCCGTTCTGGTTCGGAACCTCCGCACGGCACGGTTTGCATCGATGCCCCGTAACAAACCGGTGTCCCCATGTGCAGCGCAGTGGCAAAGCCGCCCGAAAGACGCAGCGAAAAGCCCGACTCGAATCGCGCTTCCCAGCCGAGCTCCAGCTGCCCGAAGGACGTCAACCGAGGAACGGCGTTGGGTTGAAAGCAGCCGTCCCCCACCCGGTTCGCATCACCTTCGCACAGAGAAAAGACTTCATGATCGGGGAAATCGGCATACGGCCCTCGTGAAAACGCAGTCTCGAGCGTCAGGGCGTGCAAACCCCTCGGTTGCCCGAAAAGGCGTCCCACCAGCGGTCGAAAGCGCGCATGCGCTTCCCACAGCGGCCCGTGGATGCCCAGGCCCGCACCCGTACCGAGCGCGAGCCAATCCCCGACGTTGTAGTCCAGAGCCAAACCGAGGATGCCCACGGTGGTCCCGAATCCGAAGATGAGCTCGAGCTGCAGCGGGCGATCGTCGAAATGAGGAACGGGCTGGGAGCCATTCGCGTCGGGCCCGGACCCCGCTGCAGAAGCGACGCGCGCAGGCAACGTGAGCGTCAGCAGCAGCGCCAACGCCAGCCTTCCGACGATCTTCGCCGCGGCTCCGCCGCCCGCGTTGTGCCATTCGCTCATGACTGGTCGCAAGCGCGAATGCAGCCTCCGTGCCCGAGCCTTTATCCACGAATCCGGCGACCATGGGCACGAATCGCCGAGGGAGACTGTGCCTCGGCAGCACACTCCCGTGAAACTGCGGCGGCTCGTGTCGCAAAACCGCGTGTTCCGGCGAGTGTTCAGCATGCCGGCCGAAACATCTTGGTCGAGCCTAGCGACAGTTGCGATCGGAGCGTGACACGATTTTTTCGGGACCGGCTTCGCTCGATGGGCTGGGCAGATACACGCCGCCCGCCCGCGCGCATTGTGCAGGCGTCACCCCGAAGGCTCGCTTGAAGTGTCGATTGAAGTGACTCTGATCGACGAAGCCGCAATGCAAGGCGACATCGAGTGGTGCGGCGCCCGAGCTCAACATCCTGCGCGCTCGTCCCAGGCGCACGGCCAGTTGGTAAGCGTGAGGGGGCAAGCCATAGCGACGCTTGAACGCACGCAGAGCCTGAAATCGACTCAGGCCGACTTTGCGAGCGAGGGTCTCGAGATCGATGTCGAGCCCTTCCTCTTGGAGGCATTCGCGCATCCGTGCCGTACCTCGGATGGGCGGCCCCTCGAGCCGAGCTCCGCGTTCGCTCATACCCGCGATCAGGCCGTGCACCATGACCTCCGAAAGCTCGAGCAACTCGGCTTGAAGCTCCAAGGGTGACGCCTCCGACGCGAATGCCGTGAAGAAACGACGAAACCTGGCACCGAGTTCGGGCGAGACCTTCTGCGTGGTCGCGGACCACTCGGGCCGTAAGGTGGGGCCGCACTGCTCGGCTAGCCACTCGCGCAACACTTCGGGGGTAAACTCGAGCACGTCGAAGGACCCGGGTCGGTCTCCTTCAGGCCGTGAAACCATCAATTCCGTCGGCAAATTGCAGAACACGACCCCCGGTTCCCCGTAGTGCGTCCGCCCTCCGAAGTTGATCGGGCCCCGCCAAGTGTTGAACAGCACCAAGCAAAACGTGGGCGAGACGACTCGCCATTCGCGAGGCGAGTTTCGGGCGTTGATGATCTCGATACCGGGCGTGGCCGACGAGCGTCGAAAGCCGATGATCTCTTGGGGCGTATCGAGCTGTGTCGTCATCGAAAGCAAAAACAGGGTCGCACGAGCCTTCCCCACCGGCAATCATAACGACGACGGAGCGATAGAGACAAGCGCCTACACGGGATTGTGGCCGGCCAGCGACGCCTCACGCGACCACTGATCGCTTGCCGAGGTCCGGTCGGTGCGACGCCGAGCGCAAACCGGCGATCTTGCCCAAGCCGAAAGTCGGCATGTTCACGTACACGCTCTCGTGGGCGCCCGGTTCCACGACGTAGGTTTCATGCCAGATTCCGACGTCACCGTTGTTGCCGACGTACTTGTTGAAGGCGCGCCAAGCGGGCAAGTGCTCGGAGTCGCGCTGCTTGGCGTAACCGAACAAGTGGTCGACCGACTTCCAGTAGCTGACCATGACCGTTGTGCGTCCAAACCAAGCTTCGGAGCCCAGCATGCCGAGCTCCGGGTGGGCGTCGAGTTCGCGCAGCATGCGTGCCATGGCGCGCACCGTGCGCAACAGGTGTCTGACTTTCCACCATCGGTTCACGCGCATGCCGATCAGGAACACGACCACGGGCCCTTCGAAGGCGTGGGTAAGTCGTTCGTTGTGTGTTTGCATCTTGCTAGCCTCGGTTGGTGTTGTGAACAGCGTTAACTTTGCACGCAAAGAAGGACGGGCCTTTAGGCCAAGCCGCGGAACAGCTGAATCACCGATTGGCGATAGGCATCGGCGAAGGCTGAGTCGTCGCCGAGCCCCGCGAGTAGCCCGGCGAGCCGCAACGAAACCCAGCCGTGCAAGTGTGCCCAGACCAACACGGCGGTCTTCTGCGTGTCGCCGCCGCCGATCAGGCCGGCGTCCATACACTCGCGAATGCGATCGACCAAGAACTGGAACGTGGTGTGCTGGGGCAACCTGGGCTGCTCGGCGGCAGCCTCTTTCGATAACTGCACTTGTTCGGCGGGACTCATGAAAATGAACCGGTAATCGAGCGGATTTTCAAGACCGAACGCAAGATACTGCTCGGTGGCGGCGAGCGCGCGTTCGAGCGGACTCGCCGCGGCCAGCGCGCGCACCAGGTAGCTCGAGAAGAGTGAGAAGCCCTGAGTGCAGGCGGCGAAGATCAGCGCCTCCTTGCCGTCGAAATGCCGGTACACGGCGGCAGGGGAGACGCCGACGCGCCGAGCAACTTCACGTAGCGAGAAACCGGGCTCACCGGCCTCCAGGAACAGATCACGCGCCGCGTTCACGAGCAGCGCCCGCGTGTCGTCGATCCCGCGCACGAACGGCCGAACCGAAGCTTTTTTCGGCTTGGGCTTCAGACTCATGCGGGATGGGAGCGCCATGTGAACACTGTTCACTTAGCAACGCCTCGCCGCTTCGTCAAGGGCGCTTTGCGCTGAGGGCTCGGAATTTCGCGGCGCGACGCCGAAGGCGGCGACGGGCTTACCGTAGCGCGTGACCACCCCCCAAACGAGAAGCTGCTACTTCCGCAGTTTCGCGACGCTTGGATACTTCTTCGGGGACCACTGGCCAGACCAATCGAAGTCGAGCGAGATCGCAAGATCGTCGTCGTGGTTGCGGTAGCTCACGCGTCGCGGGTGCAGCAGTGTATCTTCACCGGCGATGTACGTCTCCGAACCGAAATGGAGCGTACCGAGTGCGGCGATCGGCTTGTCCCAGGTACACAAGAGCTTCCACCTCTCACGTAGCTGGAGCACCACGCACTCGTAGCGACCGGTGCGATCGGATTTGGCTAAAGTGATACCGATGCGCTCCGAAGCGAAGATCGAATCGCCGACGCGCACGGCCAGCGCGACGCCGCAGCCTTCCGGCAGCTCGCGCTGCCCGAACACGGCCGCAGGCAGCCAAGCGGGCGGCGCCCAGTCTTCGAGCGAGCGCGATGCGGCATGTTCGAGCGCGAGCTTCAAGGCGGCGCGTTCGATACTTACTCCGTCCACCGTCAGGCGCACTGGCGTCCACGCGTTGTTCAGCCCCTTCCGCACGTCACGCAAACGCTGCACCTCGCGCATGGCGTTGTCCAGATCGAGCAACGCGCGATCGAGCGGAGCGAGCTGCGCGCGGTGCTCGGCACAGAGGAGATTGCTCTCGGTGGGCGTGTCGCTGCATTGCGAGACGCCCCGTGCCCAACATGCATTCGTAGTGTTTTCGAGTTCCAAGGCGCGCCACGTTAGCACGCGAGCCGTTTCGTTCGGACTCGCGAAACAATCCGCTAGTTGAATTTTGGCGATCTCGCCACCGGCAAAGTCTCTCGCTGGCCCGGGTTTGCCGACCGAGACCGCTGCTGATACCTAGCGGACGTGGCGAGTATCTACACTGAAAGACCGCTGCCGCGCCGGTTGCGCAAGCGAGTGGCAGAGAGCCTCGCGCTGTCGCTTCAGCTCGTCGACGAGCACTGGCAAGCTGGACGTCTGCGCGTCGTCCATCCGGAGAGTGACGAGCCAATCGCACTCGGACTCGAGGCACTCGTATTTGACGAAGATCGACTGCTGCTCGACGGCGCTCCGCTCGGCCCGCCACCGCCGCGAGTGTACGCGATTCTCAATAAGCCCAAGCACGTCACGAGCACGACCTGCGATCCGCACGCCAAGAGTGATTTATCTCCGTACTTGCGTGTCATGCCGGCAGGGTGCTTCCCCGTGGGTCGTCTCGATCGCGAGACCAGTGGACTCTTGCTCTTCACCAATGACGGAGATCTGGCGAACGCCGTGCTGCGGCCCGACCACGAGACCACCAAGACATACTGGCTGTGGCTCGACGATTTGCTGACCACGGGCGATCCGCGGCTCACCTGCTTGACGCAAGGGGTCCCGCACGATGGGGAGCTACTTCGTGCCAAGCAGGCGCGCATCGTCGTCCAACACGAGTACGCCACCGAGCTCGAGTTGACGCTCACCCAGGGTCGCAAGCGGCAGATCCGGCACATGTGCCGCGTGCTGGACCTGCACCTTCAGCATCTGCACCGCTGTCGGATTGGCCCCCTGTCGGACGCCGATCTGGCGCTCGGCGCTTGGCGTCTGCTCTTGCCAGCCGAAGTAGAAGCTCTTTGGTCGGCGGTGGGGGGCAGGGCTCGCCTGCGCCAGCGCAAGGTGGCGGCGCTCTTTCGACAGGCGCACGCGGCACGTGATGCGGGCGCGCCGCTACTGCGCTTGGAGGATTGGCTCGCGAACGAACCGCAATTGGGATGAAGAAGCCAGTGGCGGGCGTTCTTGCCCAAATGAACTCGTCGTTGGCCACCCCCGACGCCATGATTGAAGCATGAACGCCCTCCACAGCTTATTGAAAATGGTCGTCGCCCAACAGGCGGACGAGCTGCGACTAGGCGTGGAGCGGGCGCCCCTCGTGCTGACCGGCGGCGTCCCCACGAATCTGACCTTGGCCGAGACCGGCGAACGCGTACTCCGACAAATGCTGGGGCCGCTGCTCTCGCCAGAAGCCGAGGCTAGCTTGGCGCGCGGTGAAGTCTTCAGAGCCGCGCACGACGCGGGCGACGGCTTTGGCGTTTACGATGTGCACTTTTTGCCTCGACCCAACCGCGCATCCGGCTTCGACGTCCGGCTCACGAATGCGCGTCATCAGGCGGCAGACCCGCCAGTGCGCGCAACGAGCACCGTGACCAACACTGGCGCGGCCAGCGAGCGAACGGCACCCGAACCTGCGTCTGCGCAGCCTCGCACGGGAGAACCGGCGCGGTGGCTGCCGCGCAGCGTCAGCGGCGCGTTGGAAGCCTTGCTCGCCCGGGCGGCCGCCCTCAATGCGAGCGACATCCACGTGCGTCAAGGGGAAGCAGCGTTCGCGCGCGTGGACGGCAAATTGTCTCTGCTCGAAAGCGGGGCGCACGACATTCGAGAGCTGCTCGGCAGCGCATCGGAGGGCGCGACCGCCCTTTCCAGCGCTGATCTGGCGCTCGATAGCCCGAGCGCCGGCCGCTTGCGCCTGCATACGTTCCTGGTTGGCGGGTTACCGGCGTTGGCCGTACGGCGGTTGCCGCCCGAGATCCCCGCGTTATCGGCGCTCGGCTTCCCGAACGAGCTGAAGGACTTGGCAACGTTGCCCAACGGGCTGGTGCTGCTGACTGGCCCAGCCGGCTCGGGTAAGAGCACGACCGCAGCCGCCCTTTGCCAAGAACTCATTCGGCAACGGTCGGTGATGCTGCTCACGCTGGAAGATCCGGTCGAATACGTCTTCGATACGCGTCACACGAACAGTATCGTTCGGCAACGCCAAATCGGCACGGACGTACCTGATTTCGTCAGCGGTCTCCGCGACGCCCTGCGTGAAGATCCAGACGTACTTCTGATCGGCGAAATGCGCGACGCGGAGTCGATTAGCCTAGCTCTGACCGCAGCCGAAACGGGTCACTTGGTGTTCGCCACGCTGCACAGTCGCAGCGCGGGCTCCGCCATCGACCGCATCATCGATGCCTATCCGCCTCTCCGACAACAACAACTCCGAGTACAACTTTCCGAGTCCCTGCGGGCGGTGATCGCTCAGCGCCTGCTGCCGCACGCGCGCGGCAGCGGACGTGTGCTCGCGCTCGAGGTGCTGCGCCGTAACTCCGCCGTCGCCAATTTGATCCGCGAGGGCAAGACCCCTCAGCTGGTCAGCGCTATACAATCCTCCCGCAAAGAAGGCATGGTTCTGCTCGAACGCAGCCTGGCCGATCTATGCCATTCCGGGATGCTCGAAGAGCGCCACGCCTTCGCCGCTGCCAACGACCAAGACTCGCTGATGGAGTACCTGCGCGCCCGCAACAAGGCTTAGGGCCCGCGAATGGCTAAGTCAGTCGAAGATCGTGGTCGAGGCGCCCGGATGGCGAGGCGCGACGAAGGCGCATACTGCGGGTATGTAACTGAGGAGCAACGACGCCAGCCGGGATGACTCGGGCGCGAGCTCGATCGCCTTAGCCATTCGCGAGGCACGCCCCGGGGAGGGCGGGCAACGCGCATTGACCCTATGCCCATCAAGCCGCGTCGTGCACGTCTAGCCAGCCACTGGCGCGCGAGAGCTCCGTGATGCGGCTCTTCAACTTCTTCTTGGCGCGAACCTCGAGCTGGCGGGCGCGTTCGCGAGAAACGCCCAATTGGCGACCGATTTCGGCGAGCGAGAGCTCGTCTTCGTTATCCGCCATCAGTCGTTTCTCGACGATGTAACGTTCCCGCTGGTCGAGCCCGACGAGCGCTTCGCTCACCGCTTCGCGAGCGAAGTCATCGCTCTCCGAATGCGCCAGCCCTTCTTCCTGGTTCCAGTCCGCCGCGACCAGCGTATCCCCCAGCGTAGTCGCCGAATCACTGTACACGGGTGCGTCGAGTGAAACGTCGCGGGCGTCGAGCGAGCGAACCATGGCGGCGACCTTCGCCTCCGGTAGGTCGAGGGCCTTGGCCAGCAGTTGATTGGCCTCGTCACCATCGCCGACCAAGTTCGCGATGCGCACGCGCTCCCTGCGGATCTTGAAGAACATCTTCGACCGGAGCGCGCCTGAACCTCCGCCGACCATGCTCCAGGAGCGGATCACGTAGTTCAGGATGTATGCACGGATCCAATAAGACGCGTAGGTGACGAAACGCGTTCCGCGGCTGGTGTCGAACTTTTGCAGGGCGTGGACCAGCCCGAAGTTGCCCTCGGCGACGAGCTCGGCCAGAGGCAGCCCGTAACGGTGGTACTTGAATGCAATAGACACGACGTAGCGTAAATGAGCACGAACCAACTCTTCGCGAGCTGCTTCGTCTTTTTGGGTCAGCCAGCGGACCGTGAGTGCGTGCTCTTCTTCTCGAGAGAGCTCGGGGTATGCGTGTGCGGCAGTGATGTAGTGCGAGAGCGAGGGGTCGGTTTGACGGGCCATGATTTACTTCGTTTGCGCGGTTGTTCTGCTTACGCGCGGGAAACCGAGCCAGTTCCGCGAAGTTTTGTTAAGGTGAGAGTCCGTACGAGTGGCATGATCGGCTGGACGCCCGCGCTCATTCGGCGCGCGGTAGTCTCAGATCAAGGCGCGGTTTGGCTCAGCAATACGTCGATCCCGGCCGGTGCGGATCGACACGCCAGCCGCCGAATTCGCAGATTAAAGTCGGTTCGGCCCTGCGGATAGTGCGTTCAGCCAGGCGTATATTTCGGCCCCGACTCAGTTCCGCGCCAAACTACGAGCCAAAGCCGAGCCGAGCCAGCAAGTGCGGCAAGAACACCAGCAGACCGACCGCCAGCGCCCCCAGTGATGCGAGCAGGACCGCACCTGCCGCAACGTCTTTAGCGAGCGCGATGTGCGGACTGTGCTCCGGAACGGCCGCGTCCGAGAGCGCTTCGAGCGCAGTGTTCAGAGCTTCAGTTACCCAAACTACGGTTGCGGCGATGGCTAGTAGAGTCCAATCGAGCGGCGCCAGCCGGAGGACGGTACCGAGGACGATGACGAGCGCGGTTGCAGCCGCATGAATGCGCGCGTTGGTTTCGAGATACAGCGCTCTGAGCCCCTTGATCGCGTACCCAAAGCTCTTCTTCCGACCTACCGCCCACGCAAGCAGCGACCTTGCCATCTGCCGATCATGAGCTCGAACCCGCGCGGGCGCGCGTGGAGAATTGGTGGAGAATCGCTAACGTCGGTCGTCGCAGGCTTGCGAGGCGTTCGCGTCCGCGCGCGGCTCGGGCGGTTGGACGCCGGAACCGAGCACTTGCTCCACGCGCTGCCTGATGTAAGGCGGATAGCTGCTCGATGGAAAGCGGTCGATAACCGCTTGGTAGCGGCACGCCGCACGCTCGGGATGTCCACTCAACCAATCAACGTCGGCCAAGCCCACCCAAGCGGGGACGTAGCTCGCGTTGTCGGCGAGGGCACGTGCGAACAGCTTCGCGCCGTCTGCGATGCCGCCGCGCAGGATTTGGACCTCTGCCAGCCCGCAGCGGGCTTCCGCGTCGATCGGATGAGTGCGCAATACCTCGCGGTACAGACGCTCGGCGTCGTCTAGCTGCGCTCGCTGCTGACGGTCGCGCGCGAAGCTGATGAGCTCTCGCTTGGTCACCTTTGCTTTCGGTGCCGGTGCGCTCGTCGCGGTGGGAGGCGTGCTGGTACGGCCGTTCGTGGCAGCACTCGACTTGTCAGGAAACAAGGCGTCGTAGACGCGCTGCAAGTCGGCCACGGATGGGTGCAACGGCGGTGACTTCTGCACGGCGGCCAATTCTCGCCCGGCGTCCGCCGGGCGGTTGGCGAGGATCAGTCCCAGAGTGAGACGAGCGCGGAGCGTCGGCAGTCGTGCATCACCGGTGACCGTCGATGTCGCGCAGCGATCGAGCAAGTCCCGAGCTCGATCCCAATCGCCGCGGTCGATTGCGGAGGAGGCCAGCAGCAGTTGCTCGGTCAATTGCGCCCGCGCATAGGCCGCCGGATTCATCAGCCGAAGCAACGGGTTTTCCGCCAGCAAAGCCGCGGGGACCCCGCCCGCGAAACCGACCAATAAAGCGGCGATCGGAGCGAGGAGGCGACGGCGCGCTGCCCGAACCGTCGCGTTCGGCGCGTTCGCTTTTGGTACGCTCGAGGTGGCATTGGAAGAGGCGCGCCCCGGCAGCGTGGGTTCCGTGTCGCGACTCGACTCCGGCGCATCCGACCTCGCCGACGCCGATACTTCAGTAAGCCCCGGTAGCGTGTCCCGAAACCCTGAACCTTCCCCCTTCAGTACGCCGAGCGCGCGCGCCGGCCGGTTCTCGCTACCAGCCGAAGACGGCGAAGACGGGCGTGCCCGGGCCGGTGCCTCCACGGACCTGCTCGCGACGATGGCGGCGCCGCAATGGACGCAGAAGACGGGTGAGCGCTCCCAATCGTCATCGTGCCAGTCGACAAATCCGTCGCCACAGGCCCCGCACTCGAAGCGAACTCGCCGAAACATGCCCAATGCACGCAAAGGTTATCGTCCTAGTCCCTACCTCGACACACACTATCGGATTGGGTGAGCCATTAGGCCGTCCAGCCGCTCTGGAATTCGAAGCCAGAGCTCGTGGATCGCTCGACAGCGCCTGCGCTCGGTTGGGGACCAGCAACGTTCGCGTGGACTCCAGTTTTTCCGTCGCGCCTTTTGGTCACATAGCGCGCGTGAACGCTGAGCTGATATTGGGGGGGCCGATTGCTACGTTGTGTCGCGTCGACACACGCTACAGCGGAAACTTTCCAGACGTGTACGCGGTAACGTTGTCAATACACACTCAGACCATGCACGGCAACTTTAACCGCACAGCTGGTACGCGACTTGCGTCGCGGCAATGACAGTGGACAGTCGTGAGCAGCGAGATGACGGGATACCGGGCGTGCGGGAGTTGAAGACTCGGATCATGATCGTGGAGGACGACTACGATTACGGCCTACTGCTGTCGCGAATGCTGCAGGCGCGCGGCCACGATACGCGAGTAGCGCTGGACGCATTGGATGCCACGTTGATGGCCGCGGACTTCCGCCCAGAACTCGCCATCATCGACTTGGGCTTACCGGGCATGGACGGACTGGAGTTAGTGACGTGGCTCTGCGCGCACCCCAAGCTTCGCCAGACGGTCTTCATCGCCATCACGGGAAACCCGACGGTCACGTTGACGCGGCCCAAAGAAGGTGTCGGCTTTCACGCTTACCTCACCAAACCGATCGACATCGACGCGCTGCTTCAGCTGGTCGAGCGGCAACGGCAAGCATTCGAACAATCCGCAACGGCTCCCGCGGTCGCTCCAAGCCGTTGAAAGCGCCTCAGATCCCGTTGAATTGAGGCGCCCGAGCCGCGACCATCGGTGCTTCGATGTTCAATGATGGTGGCCATGCCCGTCGGGGCCGTGCGGATGACCGTGGTTCATTTCGTCCGCGCTGGCAGGTCGGACTGCCAGCACTTCCACGTCGAAGTTGAGCGTCTTGCCCGCGAGCGGGTGCTGCGGATCGACGAATACCTGATCGCCTTCGACGCGCGCGATCCAAACCGGGACATGCTCGCCGTTGGGTCCTTCGGTCATGAACTGCATTCCCGCGGCCAGCGTCATGTTGGCAGGGAAAGCAGAACGAGGCACCGGTTGCGGTGGGAGGTCATCACGCTCACCGTAGCCGTCTTCGGGATCCACCTTCACGTGGCCCGAGAAGCCCACGGTCTTGCCAGTGAGCGCTTGCTCCAGACCCGGCACGATGTTGTCCGCGCCATGCAGGTACGCCATCGGGTCGTCGGCCGTCGAGGAGTCAATCACCTCTCCCTCGTCGGAGCGGAGCGTGTAGTTCAAGACGACCACGAGGCCATCGGCGATAATCAGGTTTTCGGACATTGAGCGCGGCCTAGCGCTGCTCGCGGCGCGCTGCCACCGAAAACCGGCGCGACGCGAGCAAAGCTCGTGGTTCGAATGCGACCGACGAGGGACCGCGAGATAGCGTGCTCGAGGGATTTCTGGCGGAACGGCAGGAGCGTAATCAGCACGCTTGGCCACGACAGGCAAAGCCGAACTTTCCGCTCTGCGCCCCAAGATCCGCCATCGCGCGCGGTTTGCCGACAATTTTTCCGCCGGATGGCCCATTTATTGAGCGCCATGGCGAATCCTGTTCGATTTTTCTGCGTCGTCTTCGCCATGCCGCTCGTGGCGCTGAGTTGCTGCTGGGGCTGCGCCGGAACTCGCGAGCGACCGAGCTCAGGGAGCGGCGGCGTATCGGGCCAAGCGGGCAGCGCCGCTATCGGGCCGATGGCACGCGGCGGTTCGCCGGCCTCCGCCGGGATCAACGCAGGGGGCGCATCCACCGAACAGCCGAGCGCCGCCGCAGCCGGGGGTGAGGATGCCGGCCTCGGCGGGCGCGGCGGAAACGGCGGAAACGGCGCGGGGGCTGGCACAACGATCGACGTCGCGGGCGGAGGCGCGGGCGGTGCTGCGCCGCGGCCGCCGGTCACGGCCGCGCCAGGGGCCACGCTCGTGAAATTGAACCCCGCCTTGCGCCAACAAACGTTCGAAGGTTGGGGCACGAGCCTATGCTGGTGGGCCAACAATGTCGGCGGATGGGCGCCGGAAAAGCGCAATGCTCTGGTCGATCTGGTCACTGACCCGGTCAAAGGCCTCGGCTACAACGTCTTCCGCTACAACATTGGCGGCGGTGAAAACCCGGCGCATACGCACATGGACGCGTTCAAGGCCATGCCGGGCTTCGAACGGTCGGACGGCAGCTTCGACTTCAGCGTGGACGAAAATCAACGCGCGGTACTGCTGCGGATCGCCGAGCGTGGCACGGCGCTGGTTTTCGAAGCGTTCTCCAATTCGCCTCCCTATTGGATGACCACGAGCGGTTGCGCATCGGGCAACAGCGACGGTTCGAACAACCTGAAGCCCAACTCTTACGACGCTTTTGCGGATTATCTCGCGCAGGTGGTCAAGCATTACCGAGACGCGTTCGGCATCAAGTTTCGCTCGCTCGAAGCCCTGAACGAGCCCAACGCTTCTTGGTGGAAGGCCAACGGGGGTCAGGAAGGCTGCCACTTCAGCCCCGCCAATCAACAAACACTGATCCAGGCCGTCAGCGCGGCACTGCAAACCAACGGGCTAACCGACGTCCAAGTGAGTGCCTCCGATGAGAATAGCATCGATGATGCGTACAACAACATCCGAGCCTTCGAGGGCAAGACGCTGGATGCGCTCGGGCAAATCAACGTCCATAGCTACGCGGGGTCCCGCCGGGCGGAGTTGCGCGCACTTGCGACCGACAAGGGCAAACGTCTGTGGCAATCCGAATCGGGCCCGCTCAGCGTGACGCTCGCCGACGACACCGAGGCAGCTCTGTTCATGGCCGGGCGGATCATCAGCGATCTGAAGGACCTGCAACCGGAGGCTTGGATCGACTGGCAAGTGGCCGACCCCGCGCCGAACTGGGCCAGCTTCGCCGTGAACAACAGCCAACAGTCCTTTACCTTTTTGAAGCGCTTCTACATGCACGCTGGCTTCAGCCGCTACATCCGACCCGGGGCGACTTTCATCCGCGTCGACAGCCCCGACATGGTTCTGGCGCAAGCCGCCGATGGCTCGCAATTGACGCTGGTGATCCGCAACGGCGACAAGAGCGCGGCAAAAACCTTCACCTTCGATTTGACCCCCGTGCCGAGCGTGGGCGCGGCGGTCGAAGTCCATCGCACCTCACGCAACCAGGACTTGGTGACACTGACGCCAATTCAAATCGCGGGCTTCGCGTTCTCCGCCACCATGCCGGCCAATTCCGTGACGACGTTGGTCATTCCGCTGCATTGAACGCCTCACTCGACGAACTCAGGGAGCGCTCGCCACTCGCTTTGCCCGTTCGAGCCGGCACGGACTGTCGAACGGTGCACTGTAAGACATGAAGCGCCGACGTTCGAGCGGCGTGGGCTCGGCGTGAGTACCAGGCTCGGGAGTGCGGTCGGTGACCAAATACACATCGTAGCTCAAGAGACAATCTTGAGTGTGCCCCGTGCGTTCGGGATAGGCCAGTAACCACTCCTGAAACGCCTGCCGATAGTTCGCGTAGCCGTCGTAGGGGATGCGCTCCGAGTACATGAAGAAGAACTGGCTTTGCCCCATGTGCTTCGGCACGACGTTGCCCGCCGGATAGCGGAGATCGCTTGCGACCTCGTTGTACGGGTCCACGTGATCGCCCTTGGCCGTGGTCGCGTCGACGTAGATCATCGAATCGATGCGCGACGGCTCGCTCGCGAACATGCGCCAGCCTTGCAGGATGCGGGGGTACTCGATGACCGCTTTGGCCCACTTCGGTTGGGGGATGCGCAACGCCTGGGGTACGGCGGCGTTGTCGTTCAGCGCCTCGCTGGCAATCGCCACCAAGATCACGACCACGGCCCCTTCGCTCAGCCAGCGCCGTAGACCGGAGACCGGCACGAGTGCGGCCGGCCGCGGGACCACCCAGCGTCGGACGTTGCGCTCGATGCGAGCACGCAGCGGTTCCAGACGAGGACCAAAGCGGCGCGACAACCAGCACCAGTGCTCTCGTCCGAGCAAGAGCGGAAAAAATGACATCATCGCCGGACTGAAACCGCCCAAGTTCAAGCCCAGCGCGAAACCCAGGTGCAGGGCCGGCATGATGCAGACCGCGAGCAAGCGCGCGTCTCGCACGAACACCGGCGTGATGATCAACACGAAGCCGATCCACTCGGTCGCGAGTGTCGACCAAGTGATCGCGCGCATCGCCGAGATCGACAGGTGCTCCCGCATCCAAACGCCGACCCAGGTCACGAGCTTGTCTTGATGCAAGGCGTAGTAGACGGCGCTGCCGTCCCGCCAGGCTGGCCCGCTCTTGCTCGAAGCATTGAAGAGGTAGATCGCCGCAAATTGCAACACCAGCGCCAGCACCGCGAACGACACCACCGGCGCGTTAGCGGATTCGGCCCCTGCCGTCGGCGCTCCCGCATCGTTTGCCTCGTTGGCCCGGGCAGGCGACTCCGGCGCAGCGGCCAAAGCGTCGAGGGAGAAACGTCTCCCCAACGGCAATGGCAGCGTCAACAAGACGAGCAAGTCCATCACCATATCGCCGCCATTCTCGAGCACGGCGAGCCGGCCGTTCAAACTCACCCGAGCGAGGAGCGCGAAGACTTGAGCCCAGCGCGTGCGGTAACCCAAGGTGAACGCGGCGTACACGAGCGCGCACAACGCAAAGCCCAAGCGCGCCTCATTCACGTTGGAGGCGGTGAAGAAGAGCGAGAACATGTTGCCCGTCGGCGGGCGCCAGAGGAGCGTGTGGTTGGGAAGTAAACCGCTATTGACGTACCAAAACCCGAGCTCGGCCCAGCGCCGGGCCAGGTCCGACAACAGGACTAGCCCGAACAACACCCGAAACACGCCCAGGCTCCGCGGGTCCACGGTCAAGTAAGTCGCTATGAGCGAGCGTCCCCAAGCCTTCATTTCTCACCGAAAACGAGCAAGATTCGAGCCACAGCGGAGCAGCAGGCGAAGCCGCAAATGGCCTCCGAATCTCGCATAGCCGCCGCGTGTGGCACAATTTGGCAAACCCGGTGCCTCCAATGTCGTGGTGGCACTTCGGTATCCATCGATGCCCCGTCCCCCCCCGGCGGCCCGATCCGACTACGGGCCGGAGCGCGGCTCTTCTGGCGCAGCATAGAGCCGCAGCTCGTTCAGCGAAAAGTAGCGTCCCGGTACGGGCTCCTCCACGCTGAAACTCAGTCGATCCGCACGCACTGGGCGCGGGAAGACCAGCCGCAATACGAAGGTTTCCGGCGAGAACAATTGCGCGCGATAGAAGCGCAGCACGCTCTGTTCCAAAATCGTGCCGAGGTCATCGGCCCCGTTGGCCGCGCTCAAGCGATACGACACGGGAACGTCCATCACTCGTCGTGGGGCCTCGATCTCGAGCGCAACGAGCGAGCGCGGCTCGCTGAGTTCGACCTCGAACGATTGGCCCTGCTCCTGAACGCGGCCGCTCGTCCAGAAGGTTTCTCGTTCGCCGTCGATGGCCAGACTCGCGCGGTCAGGCTCGAGCAAAGCCCGAGCGCGAAGCTCGGCCGAGGGAACGAGCTCGGCACGCGCAGGCAGCGCAGGCGGCTCGAGCAGCGCCAAGTTCTTCTCGCCTTCCGGCAGCAGCGTGAACACGCTGTCCGACCCCTGCTGGAAAATGCGGCGATACTGCGTGGGGCGCGCAACGAGCTGAGTGGGGAGGCCCTCTTGCTCCGGTCCGAGATCGCCGCCGAATATCAGCAGGTGGCGAGTTCCAATCGCCAATAGGGTGCGTCGCGCTCCGTCATCGGGCAGCCTCTCGAGCGCGCTCAGCGCCAACTCGGTGACCGGCGGTTGCCAGCTCGACTGCCCATTGACGAAGCGATGCTTGTGATAGAGCGAAAGGTAGTTGTGGAGCGCCATCCCGGCGTCGCCGCCGAAGAGTTGCCGCCCTGCGTCTTGGGGTAGAGAAGCAATCAGGTCCGAAGCCGGCAGCGATGCGACGAAGCGTAGCACCGCGGGTAGCTCATCTCCGGCCCACACGCGTTCGAGTGGATGCGGGAAGCAACGGAGCTCATAGCAAATGGCGCCCAGTATCAGCGTCGACGCGAGCAGCCGAATACCTGGCGTGCGCAGCTGCCGGAACAGCCAGCTGCCGCCGAAACCCGCCAGCACGCAGACCGCGAAGGTGGTCATGACGGCTTGGCGGCTCACTTTGCGGATGCCATCGAACCCGGGAAAGTAGCTGTAAAAGTAATGATAAAGGCCGCGCACGGGGGCGCCATCCCAAGTCACCGGCGAAAGCCCCAGGAACATCAGCACCGAAAGCAACAGGACCGCGAAATACAGTCCTCTGTTTCCGCCGAACGGGTGGGAAACGCGGTGACGAGCCAATTGCCAAGCGCCAACACCGAAGACGAGCACGCCTGGCAGCATACTGTGCCCGAGCAAACTGATCCCCGCGACGACGAGCAGCAGCGAAAACCAGCACGAGATCGAAAGCAGCGCGAGCTTGGCGCCGCCGCGCCGCAGCGCGCGTGACGCGGGCAACGCGAGGGCCACGAACGAGAGCAGGAGGGCCGAGAAACCGGGAAAGGCGATCTCCTCGTGCGCGCCCGGTTGCTGGCTCTGATGATGCATGCTCGTCAAGGTGCGATTGGTCTCGTACACGTTGGCGAAGAAGCCGAGCTTGCCGTCATAGCTCGAGGCGAAGGACAGGCTGCGCTGCAGATTGAAGTCGTGCCGCGCCGCGAAGTACGGGTACACCATGCCCAGCGCGACGACCGCCGCCGCGACCGCGCTGCCGCCGAACCAGTAGTAGAAGCGTGCCGCCGGTCTCTTCCTGACCAACAGCGTGCATCCGACGAGGGCCAGGAGTGGCACCATGAACATCATGGTGTACAGGCCCGTGCCAATTTGTAGCAAAATGCACAGCCAAAAGCCGACGATGTCCCGCGGACGCCTTTCCTCCAGGGCACGGTGAAGGAACAAAAAGCACGCGGGGATCCACTGCGTGGCGACCAGCTGGATACGGCCGATTTCGAAGAATACGTAAGGGCAGAAGGCGAAGGCCACGCCCGCGACCATCCCCGCGAGCGCGCTGCCGGTCAGGCGCAACAGCAGCAAATACGTGAAGAACACCGAGAGCGCGAGCGAAACCAGTAGCGTGAAGTTGTAGGCGTATAGCGGGTCGTGGCCGAGCAGGTAGAACGGCGCGAACAGCAACGACAACCCGAACAGGTTTTCGTTGAACACAATCGAATTCGGCAGCGGCGCGAAGTAGTAGTCGTCGTAGAGGGACAACGCGCCGCGCCCGACGGCGGCATCCACCCGGCTGCCCAAGATCATCGCGTTGGTGTAGGCATCCCAGAAATACGGCGCGCGCAGCACTTGATGCCCAGCGCTTGCCGATAGGGGCCAGGTCATCAAGATGGTGCTAAAGGCGGCCACCAGCGCTGCCGCCAAGTGCCCCCAAAGCCTCGCTTTGCGCCGCGCTTGGGAGATGCCCGCGCCGACGCGGGAGGCGGCACCGAGCTGCATCGCGGCTACGCTAAGCGCGCGCTAGCGCGCCGGTCAAGCGACGTCGAAAGGCTTTGCGGGAGGAGCGGCGTTGACGAGTGCACGCCTCGCCGCCGTGAAGCAAACGCTGCGCTTCACCGGTTGCGGAGACGGCAGCGGCGGCGATAGCGGCTGTGAGCTACTGCGGCTGCGAAATCCTACAGACTCCGGGCACCGCCAGTGACCCGGGTTCGCCGCTTCACGCCTGCCAAAACGAGCTGTTGCCCCCGGCATGCGTCAACGGCTTTTGCGTTATCGATCAAACGCGCATGGACGCAAATGGCGCCATTTCGCCGCTCGGAAATCCCGCGATCGTGGCCGAGTGTTCGGCGAGTCAAAAGCGGCTGATTCGCTTCGTGGGCGCCGCAATTCCTGCCAGCGATAGCAGTGTCTTTCTGGGCTGCCTGAGCGGTATTCCGTGAGCGAACCCGAAAGCAGGTGCGCTCGGCTCGTGCCTTCGGCGGCGAGCAACGCCGCTTTCGGAAGGTCGCTTGCCAATCTGCGTGGGGTCCAAAGAGCGTCCAAAATTGCAGCCTACTTGTGTACGCGATCCAGAATGAGCGCGTGAAGCTCGCCCGTGATCGCGAAAGGCGTGGCCGCGGGCGGAAGTTACGTTAGAAGCGTAAGATGCACGGTCGTTCGACGATACTTTCTTGCCTGCGCTCCCACACCATTTGCGGACTGCTCATCCCTTTGGCGGCGACGTTGAGCGGCTGCGGCCAGACCGGCCCCGACGCCACCACTATGTCCAACGGAGGCTCCAGCGGGACCGCGACGCGGGGCGGCAGTGCCGGAGTGCTCGTCGGCGGCGGAGCGAGCGGCAGCGGCGGGGCGTTCGTCAGCGGCGGGGCGAGCGGCAGCGGCGAAACGAGCGGCAGCGCTGGCAGCTTCATGCCGGTTGGCGGCGCGCCGACCATCGAGACCGTAGCCTGCCAAGGCGACCTGCCCAAAGACGATGTCAGCGGAGCCGCTCAGAAGGTGAGCGCTGGTGGAACGTCACTCGGTGCCTTGCCGCACTTCTGGACGACTTTCGGTCTCGGCCGCCTTGGACTGTACCTAAATCAGAGTGTGCTGCCTGCCGCATTCCAGTCGCAAGACAAGCTGAACCACGACGGTAAGCGTTGGTCGGATGTGCTCAAGCAACAGACGGTGGATTCCGTCAAAGAACTCGGGCTCACGAGCGTCCGCGCGCACGGCCTCTTCCACGACGATATCGGGATCTACACAGAGGTAGCCGACAAACCCGTCTACGACTTCACGCGCTCGGACATGATCTTCGACTTCTTGGTTCAGAACCACGTCGCGCCGATCATCGAGCTCGCGTCGATGCCCGCCGCGCTGGCCGCCGAGCCCAAGCAGATCGTCTTCGACTGGAAGATGATCGTCTCGCCGCCGAAAGATTATGACCGCTGGCAGGCGTTGGTGCAGGCCTTCGTGCAGCACAGCGTCGAGCGCTACACGGCGGACGTCGTGAATTCTTGGTACTTCGAAGTGTGGAACGAGCCCGAGTGCTGCAGCAAGCTAGGCACGAACCCGGATGGCAAGTTCTGGAAGGCTACGCTGAATGACTACTTCAAGCTGTTCGACAAGTCGGCGGCCGGCGTGCATGCGGTGCTACCGAACGGTCGCGTGGGCGGTCCGGTATCCAGCCAAGCGGCCGAGCTGACGGATGGCTCAATGGCGGGCACTCAGTTCCTCGACCACATCAAGACTACGAATGGCGACCTCGGCTTCTTCAGCTTCCACACTTGGTCCTTCCTCG
>Ga0302321_100000589_pt1 | contig 31678 bp, 21 predicted proteins | sample Fen_T0_1_FD_202505 | JGI IMG/M metagenome (GOLD analysis project Ga0302321, IMG submission 202505) | Peat permafrost microbial communities from Stordalen Mire near Abisko, Sweden - Fen_T0_1 | ecosystem: Environmental > Terrestrial > Soil > Wetlands > Permafrost | place: Sweden: Abisko... | reverse complement strand
GCATCGCCGCAGTGCGGACCGGGAATGCACTGCGTGGTGCAGCCATTGTAGGCGGTATCGCTGTTGGCCGGGCCGTTGTCGCAGGCTTCGCCGGTGGACACGACCTGGTCACCGCACTTCGCGGTGCACGTGCTGGGGGCGAGGTTGAAGCCGGACAGGGTGAGTTGAAAGGACGAGCCTTTGGTCTTGCGTTCGGCTTGGAACACGTCGATTTTGTATACCTTACCGGTCGTGAGCCCATACGTCGTGCCGGCGGCGGCGTTCAGAGTGACCGTGCCGGCGAGCGGCGGATGCCATCCGCCCAGATCGAGCGCGAGCGTGCCGTTGACGTAGACCCACACGTCATCGTCGCCGACGAAGTCGAGGGTCGCGATCACTGCCGGATCGAACTTGAACCAGTAGCGAACGTGAGTGGTGAAGTGAAAGTTGTGCAGCGCCCCGCCCGGCTCGGCTGCCCAATTGCCTCCGTAAACCGGTTGCGGGATCTGCGCCGGGTAGCGCGTTTCCGCGATCAAAGCCGGCGGCGCCGCCGGTTTGTCGATCGGAAAAAACACGGGGTTGCCGTCCATCAGAGTCTGCGTGGCGGTGCAAATCTGGTTGTCGCCCCACGGAGTGCAGGGGGACAGACAGACTTCGCCCGCGGCGAGCGTGCAGAGGGCGCACGTTTCACCCGGGTTGCCGTTCGCGCATTGCTTGATATTGCTGTACGCCGGCCACTGCTCGCCCATCGCTCCCCAGCGATTGACGTACGGGCCCGCTCCCGTTCCGCTCTTGTCCCAGAGCACGATCGAGCCGGGGAAGGTGGCGTTGTTCGGCGCGGCCTCGTGGAACCATTGGTTGAACGAGGCAGCGCTGTGAATGAAGCCGTTGGCCGCGGTCGCCGTGGCCGAGATCACCGGTAAGCCGTCCGCCGCCAAGCTGCTGCCCAAGAGCCCCTTGATGGCGGTTTGATTGTCGACCGGCGGTTCAAAGTCCGGGTTCGCGGTGGCAGCGCTGCCTGAGGCGACGTCGTGATAAACGGCGGGCACCGTCAGGGTACACACGCCATTGGCCGCCTTCACGCACGGATTGCTGGCACAGGTAAAGCCGGCCTCGATTTGGCACGTGCTGGAGCAACCGTCCCCGTCACGCAAATTTCCGTCGTCGCATTGCTCGTTCGCGCCGAGCACGATGCCGTCGCCGCAGTTCTGTGCACAGCCGGACGCGCTGGTGCATTCCGGCTCGAGCTGGCAGCTCGCCGAGCAGCCGTCGAACGGCAGCTTGTTGCCGTCGTCACAGCTCTCCGCGCCCTCCTTCACCTTGTCGCCACAAACCGTGGCGACGCACTTGCTGGGTGAGCCGGCGCACTTGAAACCTTGTTCGATTTGACAGCGCAGACTGCAGCCGTCCGCGTCTTTGTTGTTACCGTCGTCGCAACCTTCATTGGTGTCCGTCACGCCGTCACCGCAGGCGTGCACGCGCTCACAGGCCTTGCCGGCGGCGCGGCAAGCATAACCCTTGTCGATCGAGCGACAGTCCGCGGCGCAGCCATCTTTGGCCGTCTTGTTGCCATCGTCGCAGGCTTCACCCGCACCGATCACGCCATCACCGCAGACGATCGTCGTGACGCACGGCATGCCCTCGGTCGGACACGTGTAGTAAGGCTCGATCTTGCAGATCCCCGAGCAGCCGTCGCCCGGAATGCTGTTGCCGTCGTCACAGACTTCCTTGGCCTGATTGATCTTGCCGTCGCCGCAACCCGGCTCTGCCGTCGCCATCATTTGGCAACTTGCGGGCGGGGACGGCGAGTTGCACGGGTCCGTGTAAATGCCCAGGCCCAGACCGCCAACTCCGCCATTCGCGCCGCTGTTACTTCCGCCAGTTTGGCCCTCGCCCGCCGAAGAGGCGCCGGCCGTAGGCCGAAACGTACCACCCGGCGAGCTGCTGCTGCTGCAGCCAGAAAGCCAGGCCAAACCAAGCCCGAGACACAGCACTCTGAGATGAGTTTGAGTACGCATATTCCACCTACACCGCCGGCACCGCAGTCCGCGCCGGACCGCCTGACGGGATTGCCACGTTGCTATCACCGTACCAGATCCCACGAAGTCTAGCCGGCAGCTTTCACGGAATGAGTCAGGGGAACTCACCGGCGTCGAGAGAACCGACGGCGATCGGCACAGCAACAGAGCTAAGTTTCGCCCCGCAGCACAAGTTTCTTCCTGGGCAACCATCCTATCTGACTTGCTTGCCTGACTTGCCTGCCTGACTTGCCTGCCTGACTTGCCTGTCTGACTTGCTTGCCTGACTTGCCTGTCTGACTCGTCTGACCGCGCCCGCTGGGAGTGGACTGCCAGAGTTCGTCGCCGCGGGACAAGCAGGGCGACGGCGATGATTTCGCCGAGTCCGCGCGCACCCGCACGCTACACAGGATCCTCTCGTTTGGACGGGTGTACGACTTCCTCCACACAGCCACGCTTGCGTTCCTGCTCTTCGTCACGGTGCTGGCACTGCGGGCGGCTAGTGGCGAACACGTGCCCGTCTTGCAGGCGACCTGCGTGGGCATCGGCCTGCTCTTGATCGTGACCGGCAATTTCCTAGGCAAGGTCCGGCGCAATTTCTTCGTCGGCATCCGCACTCCGTGGACGCTGGCCAATGAAGAAGTATGGCTCCGCACTCATCGTCTCGGCGGGAAGACCTTTGTGTTGGGGGGTGTGCTGATGCTTGCGAGCGTCGGAGTCGGCGCTAGCGTGGGGCTGTGCTCTTTGGTTGCAGTTGTCGCTGCGCTGGTACCGGCCGTGTACTCGTACTTCGTCTATCGACGTCTCGAACACCGCTCTCAATGAGATCCGAGAAGCCCGCACACCGGGCGTCCGGCGTAGCCGTCGCTGCCGTGCTCTTGCTTTGCTAGGGGCGGGCGTAGCGGCGTCAGATCGACTGGGGACAACCCACCTCACAGCGCCCGGCAGTCACCGAGTTGCGTTCTCAGCGCGCGAGTCGCGGTAGTTTCACCTGACGGGCGTGTCCGGTGATCCCGCTCCAGCCGAGGCAGGCTGGAAAGACACGGCTGTCGTGCCCGCCAACACGGTCACCCGCATCCGCATCCGCTGGGCTCCCCAAGACGCCTTGGCGAGCACGCAGCCTGGAACCAATGCATTCCCGTTCGATCCCACGGTTGGCCCGGGCTACGCCTGGCATTGCTTATGCTCGAGCACGAAGACAACGAGAGGATGCGATCGTTCAAGTCGAGCAACTAGCGGTCTAGCCCACGCCGTCATTCGAGATTTAGTTGGGATTCCGGGAAAGCGGAACCCCGCACAAGGACTTGGACGACGTGCACAGCGACTGGGCGCCAATCACGAGCAGAAAGGAGCCGACTATACCGATTACAATCACTGACTCGGGAGGTGGGGGCTTGGCGAGGACTTTGCGGACCGTGAAGCAAGCAGCGACCGGCGGGACCTCTTCCTGAGTGCAGTACTCTCTCGGTGTGCGTTCGAACCCCGGACAACTGGACAGGCAATCGACATAGCCACGCGGCGATGACTGTCCCTGACAAGCTCCGTAGCAACGGAAGGCTTCCGCGGGATCGACAGGATTTTCACGTAATTGCAGGCGATAGCGAGTCTCGTTAGCGTGCGGATCAGGCGGATGCTGAGCGTCCTGCCATCTCGTCGGACGGCGGGCGTGACACCCGCCGAGGGCGATCGACAACGAGACCAGCGCGACCGCGCAGGCGCGCGCCTGAGCGACCGAGCACCGATGCGGGGCGTTGCGGGGCAAGCCAAACCTCAGCGCGAAGGGCCGATGGCTTCGACCGAGATCAGCGTGCCGTTCTCGAATTTCAACAGTCGAAGCTGCGAGTCTTTCGGCTGATATGACCAAACGTCGATGACGTGTTCACCGTGCGCGTCGCCGTACACGACCTGCCGCGTCGTTTCCGGTGCGCCGCAGCTACGCTGCACCGCGGCTGGGCTCTGGCCGAACATCACGGGCGTGAACCCGCAATGCCAGAGCGCTCGGGGATCGACCGACACCAAGCGGTCGTCCCACGGCAGCGCATGAGCGTGTCCGCTACCCACGTGCGGCACGGCTCCGTGCGCCTGCCCCCCGCCGTGTCCGCCGTGTCCGCCGTGTCCGCCGTGCCCGCCACAGTGACCGCCACCATGGCCCCCCTTTGCAGCCGCGAGCGGGCTGACCAGGAGCAAGGCCAACAACCCGTGGACGCACGCCAGTCGCCTCGGCAATTTCCGACGCATCCGCGGCACTGAGCAATCCCCGTGCCGAACTCATTTCCACGCCAAGTCCATGTCTCAAAGCTGGAACGGCGCATTCCGCCTCGGGCGAGTGAGACTCGTCGACCCATTTTTGGCTACTACGTTGTGAACTCCTAGCCATGCCCTACTGCCGGATTTCGGCACTAACACTACTTGATCAGTTCTTCAGCAGGAGAAGTAGGTCGAGGAGCACAGCGACGAGGCCGCTCGCCGCAGCGAGAGTATCGGCGGGCGCAGCATCAGTTATTTCCGGGCGAGCCCGAAGTCCCGTGCGGGGATTCAGATCCACAGTATGACGCTGTGGTTGTTGGGATTCCTGGTAATGGCGATGAGCCGAGCGTCCGCACTCGGGTGAGGCTCCGGCGCGCGGCTGGGACGTGTAGGACCAACAAAGGACAGCGCGCTCTGCCGCTCTGCCGCTCTGCCGCTCTGCCGCTCTGCCGCTCGCTCTAGTGATGTGCAGATCCGAAAGGAGGGCAGCGAGCGCGCTATGCTCGGTGATTCATCGCATGGCTTGACGCGGGAACCGCGGGCGTGAGAGGCTAAAAGTTTATACCCAAGGCTTATCCTGGCCCGCCACGTCAGAGGCTCCTTTTTCGTCGAATATGTCCGGATGATCCGGCGGCGCAAGGACGTGGACTGGATGGGCGTGCTGAGTGCGGAAGATCTTTCGTTGGTGCAGCAGCAGATCACCCCCGAAGCCTGGTATCCGATGACCAGCTTCGAGCGCCTAGGGCTGGCCATTTTGACGAGCCTCCGGGGTGCCGGGCTAGACGCCGTGCGCTTGTGGGGCAGCTATTCTGCGCATCAGTTCGTGCGCGACCAGGCCACGTTGCTCGCCGACAAAGATCCGGTGGAGACGTTGATGCGCCTGCGGGTACAACGCGCGACATTGTTCGACTTTCCCGCGTTCGACATTCCAACGCTGATCGAGGGGCACGCCGTAATGACCGTCAGCTACGGCATGGGGGCGCTCGCGGAGGAGGCCGCCTGCCACCAAACCTTGGGCTTTTGTGAAAGCGTGGTGGGCATCGCTGGCGCGCGTGAGGTCCACGGCGCGTTCGGCGAGCGGTCGTGGCTCGGTGCACCCCACACCACCCTGATCTTGAATTGGAAGCCGCCGCCGCCGCGATAGCTCAGGGCGGCTTGGACTCGCGCTCGCTCCTCGACTGCCAGCTCGTCAGCACCAGAGTTTCGATGAACCCACGACGAAATAGGCGGCTCTACAAAACGAATGACATCGACCGCGGGCGACTGCAACTTCAGTGCCCGCGCGTGCGACTGTCAATGCTCGGCGTTTTTGAGCGAACGAACAAACGTGAAACGCCGGTGGCTGTCAGAGTGGTCGTCCCTGCGGACGCGCTCGCCGCTGTGTCAGGCAGCGCGCGGGTGGGTCGTTTCGGAGGGCGAGACCGGCTCACCCTCCGAGGCAGTCACTCACCAGGTCGCGAACGACGTCCAGTCCGGAGTACCCGCGGTCACTTGCACGCAGTACCCGCCGTTACGCGGGGCCGGCAGTGTCCACAGGTTGCAGCTCATCGTGACGCCGTTCACTTTCAGAGTGCGGCCGCTGATGTTGCTGCAGTTACCGGCGTGCAAGACCGACTTGGTTTCGCGACATACCGCCCCCGTACCGACGTTGCCCGACTGATAGTTGGGGCCACTGAAAACGAGCGGGTTGCTGCACAGGCTCGCGCAGGGGTTGGTGCCGGTGGAGGAGTTGACCACGATGTTGACCGCGGTCGACGTGGTGACCGCATTGAGATTGTCGTAGCCCTTCACGGTCAGGGCGTAACTTCCCGCCGCCACGTTTGCCCAGCTGAAGCTGTATGGCGAGCTCGTATCAGTGCCCAGTAGCGTGCTGCCCTGGTAAAACTCGACTTTGCTGATCGTGCCGTCCGTGTCACTCGCAGAGGCATTGATGGTGATTTGAGCCGGCGCTGTGAAGCTGGCGTTGTTTGCAGGTGACGTGATGCTGGCAGTCGGCGGATTGTTCGTGGCCGTGTTGACGATCACGTTTACGACGGCGGAGGTCCCGACCGCATTGAGATTGTCGTAACCCTTCACGGTCAGGGCGTAACTTCCCGCCGCCACGTTTGCCCAGCTGAAGCTGTACGGCGAGCTCGTGTCAGTGCCCAGCAGCGTGCTGCCTTGGTAAAACTCGACTTTGCTGATCGTGCCATCCGCGTCGCTCGCAGAGGCATTGATGGTGATTTGAGCCGGCGCCGTGAAGCTGGCGTTGTTCGCAGGTGACGTGATGCTGGCAGTCGGCGGGTTGTTCGTGGCCGTGTTGACTGTCACCGTCACGGCGGTGGAGGTGGTGACCGCGTTGAGGTTATCGTAGGCTTTGCCGGTCAGTGAATAGGTCCCCGTTGCGACGTTCAACCAGTTGAAGCTGTATGGCGCGCTGGTCGAGCTGCCGAGCAGAGTACTGCCTTGGTAAAACTCGACTTTGCTGATCGTGCCATCCGCGTCGCTCGCCGCGGCGCTCAGTGTGATCTGCGCTGGTGCGGTGAAAACGGCATTGTTGACGGGCGCCGTAAGATTGACGCTGGGCGCCTGATTCTGACCTTGGGCGACGGTGAACGGGAACGGAGCCGAGGCCACCCCGTTGGTCACCACGGTCAACTGGTAAGCACCGGCGGCGATACCCGACGGGAGCGTAAATTGGGTCTGGGTGACGGTGTTACCGGTCGCAAAGCCCATCGTGCTAAAGCCGTAAGTGCGTGCGTAGCGGATGCTCGAACCGTTGCTCAGGCGGACTAGGGGGAAGTTCGTTTGTGCGTTGCCCTCATCCCCGTACGACGCGCCTTGCGACAAGCCGTTCAGCTGAGTACCGCTCAGCGTAAAGGAGCCGTCTGGATTGGACACGACGGACTGAACCGTTGGTCGCCAAGCGTCCAAAGGCCCATCCGTAGGCGTATATAGGTAGTCATTGGTGCCTGTGCCGGTAACCAGGATCTGGCCGCTCGGCAACGCGACGAATTGGAGCGTGTACGAGGGCTGCGAAGACGAAATCGCCGGACCCGGGATCGGAGTGACCGTGTTGCTGACCGGGTCATACTCGTTGAAATGTCCGGACCCAAAGACGGTATCCGAAGAGACGAACAGCACCTTGCCATTCACTTCCAGGCAGGCAGGAACGTCCTCGACGTATTGAGTGCCGTTGGGGTTCGTGTTGGCTTGCGTGGGCGGTGGAGCGCTCGGGCCGAGCACCCAAGATCCGGGATCGGCCGGCGCCGCGCCGGGCGAGTACAAGGCCAGGTTGCCAAAAGCACTGAAGGCCACGAGCTTCCCGGTCGTAAGAAACACCGCCGGCCCCGTCTCGAGGTCGGAAGGATTTTGCATGACCACCGGCGGCTGGGCGGCGGTCACCCATTGGTTGGTCGCAGGCAAGTAAAGCTGGGGCTGAGTCGCGGCCCAGTTGAGCACCGTGCCCGCGGGGAGCAACGACCAGGTTTCCTCCGTACCCGAGCCGGATGCTTTACTGGCGGCAGGGGACCAAGTGCCGGTGGCCGGGTCGAAGAACTCGACCGAACCGCCGAAACGATAGCCCATGACGAGGCGACCGTCCGGGAGCACTTGATAAGGGACATCTCCAATGTCACCCAGCGGGCTATCGGGCAGCCTGGTCCAGCTGTTGGTCAGCGGGTCGTAGACTTCGGCTGTCGCGTGGTTCGTTTCGCCGCTAGAAACGTACTCGCCGCCAGCGATGAAGAGACGACCGTCGCGAAGAACCGCGAAGGGAAAGTACAACCGTCCGAATGAGGTCGAAGCAGCCGGGCTCCAAGTCCCAGTTGCGTAGTTGCCGCTCGCATCTGGCGTGAACTTCGACCAGAGATGCCAATCCCCGGCGGACTGCACGAGCAGCGAGCCGTCCGTCAGCAGCGAGACGATTTCATTGCTGGTATTGGTAACGGTGTTGAACGGAAGCGGAGTCCAGGTGCCAGCCACCGTGACAGCTTGTTCGACCTTGGTCACACCTCGTGTATCGGCGTCATCCGGCAGCGCTGGCCCGCTGCAACCGACCGCGACGAGCGACGCAACCCCCACCAGCCATTCGAGATTCAGCCCTGCGCAAGCGCCCCACGCACCCTTTTTGATCATGTCGTCTACCCCGTATGTTCGAGTTCGCGCGAAACCTATCATTCCAGAGTCCAACTTGGAATAGGAACCCTTAGAAAAGTCTCGCACATGCTCGGGAGCGTCACAAATTTCGGCATTTTCAAGTACGGTATTCAGGCAAGTGAAGCGTTGATGGATCGCTGGCCCGGTATCGGTAATGCATCTCGGTTGGGATGGTTGCTACCGGGCTGCAATCGAATTGTGGCGGCGCGTTGAGCTCGAGTCGGGTCCGGAGAAGAGAAGCGCGGGGAGTGCCCCGCTCGCCCAAAAACGCAATCGGAATTCAAACCACTTTTTGGGTCGCGCAAGCGCGGCCGGAGGGCCCTCCCGCGACGCGCCACAGCCGTTCGCCCAAGACAGCGCGGGCTCAGCCGGCTTGTTGTTTCATGGCGACCGGCAGCTCATTGCTTGCCGCAGCGACCGCGCGAGCTCTTTAGGGCATCGGCGGTTGCGCGAGCTCTCCGGCAACGAGCCTGAGCGCCTTGGCTCGCGCCGGATAATAGAAGAACCCGAGATAGGCGGTCCAAACGAAGCCCGTTGCCAGCAGGGCAAGGCTCATTCGTCGGAAAAACCTGAGCCGAAATGACCGGCCCTGGAGCCCGCGTGTGCCTCGAAAAAATGACACGATCGCGGCCAGCAAGCTCAGCGCCGCGCCGAGTGCCCACGTCATGCGCCCAGGCGTGATGGCAGCCGCGCTGACCAGCGCCGTGCGCGCCGCCTCGCGCATGCCGGTGTTGTTGACCGCGGCGCGAGCACAACCGGTGCACGCGGACAGCTCGAGGTCGACGACCACGGCGGGATGGTCGGAGAGCACGGTGATCACTCCGTTCTCGAGCCGTACCGGCTCGGTCAAGGCTTGGCGCGTTTCGACGACGCGAACGCTCATGCTGCTGCCGCTTCGCACGTAGATCGTGTCCGGGTTCGGGGAGGGGGTCGTGTCCCGGAGCTCATCGAGATCGAGCAGCGCCCGGCGCGGCAGCTCTTCCGCGCCGCTATTGAAATCCCCACCGAGCACGAGCGGGCGGGACCAATCCTGATGCATGAGCAGAATTTCGCTGGCTTGGGAAAGCCGTTCGGCATCATAACTGTCGGTGTCGTACTGCGCCTGAAGGTGCGTGTTTTGGACTTCGACCTCACCAAGTGGGGTTTGCACGAGGAAGGTGGCGATGCCCTTGGAAGCAATCCATTCGAGGTGCCAAAAGGAATGCCCGATTCGCCCGCTGGCGAAAGGCAAGAAGCCAACGTTCTTGAGCGGGAACTTCGACGCGGTGAGGAGACCCGTCATGCCATACTGCGTGTGCGCGAGGTGGCTCGAGTAGTGGTAGCCGTGGCGCTCCAGCCCGCGCTTGATCGTCAGACCGTCATCCTCCGCCCAAATCTCCTGTAGCAGCACGACGTCAGGGTCGAGCCTCGCGATGGCATCCGGCAGTGCCGCCATCCGCGCCTGCAGATTTGTCGACACCGCCGGCAGTCCCCAAGCGTTCCAAGTAACGACCCTCAACCGCGCGGGCGCGTCGGCGCGCGCGCTGGGCACCGCGCCGCAGGCCGCCGCGAAGGCGAGGGCTGCGGAAAATCGTTGGACGGGTAGTGCGGACATTTCGCGTCGGTCGTTTCGCGCCCTAGGTTCGAGCTAGGAAAGAAGCTAGGGCAGATCGAATAGTCTAGCCCATCGGCCGCGGGCGCGCGCGCCCGCGTTTTTGCCGGCGCCACGCGCGCTTTGGCTCTCGTCGTCGTCCACTGAATGCTTTTTGTCGGCAACCCGGTGCGGCCTTGGCTAAGCTCGAGGCATGGCTACCGGGTGGTTCCAAAGCGCGTGGCTGCCTTGCCTGAGTGCGCTCGCGCTGGCTTGCCAATCAACGACAGCTGCACCTAGCGTCGCCAAGTTAACCATGCCTTCCCCCTCCCCTTCCCAGGTGCCCCCGTCGTCAGCCAAGACGTTCGAAGAAGACGTCGCGTTTCTGTCGCAGCATGGCCCAGTGAAGGTGCTGAGCTCGGCAAACGGCGGACGAATCGCGGTTTCAAGTCAATACCAAGCGCGCGTGATGACGAGCGCGGTGGGCGCGGGCAAGACGAGCCTTGGTTTCATCAATCGCAAGTTCATCGAGGCTGGGCAGACGGGCACCGCGTTCGATAACTACGGCGGGGAAGATCGCTTCTGGCTTGGTCCTGAGGGCGGTCAATACGGGCTGTACTTCCCAGCCGCGAAGCCGTTCAGCTTCGAATTTTGGCAAACGCCTCACGCCATGCAAGAGGGCGCCTGGCAAACTCGCGATGAGAGTGCGACGAGTATCACGTATACTCACGCCTTCTCGGTCGCGAACTACGAGCAGCACGTGTTCGAGGTCGAGGTCGAGCGCAAGCTCACGCTGCTCTCTGCTGAACAAGCCAGCAAGCAGCTGGGCATCGCCCCGCCCCCATCGCTCGACTGGGTGGGTTTCTCGAGCGAGAACAAGCTTACGAACACTGGCGCGGATCCGTGGCAGGAAGCAACCGGCCTGCTCAGCGTCTGGATCTTGGGCATGTTCGCACCCGTCCCTGGGACGCAGGTGATCGTGCCCTTCGATACGGCCGCATCGGGTGAGATCGTCAATGATCGCTATTTCGGCAAAGTGCCCGCGGACCGCTTGCTGATCAACGAGCAGAAGGGCTTTCTCGCATTCCGCGCGGACGGCCAATATCGCAGCAAAATCGGCTTGGGGCCGGCTCGCGCGAAGCGCGTGCTCGGCAGCTATAGCGAACCCGCACGCTTGCTCACGCTCGTGCTGTACACGAAGCCGAGCGGCGCGACGCGCTACGTGAACAGCATGTGGGAACGCCAAGCCGCGCCGTACGCGGGCGACGTGATCAACAGCTACAACGATGGTCCGCCCGCGCCGGGGAAGCCGCCACTGGGCGGCTTCTACGAGATCGAATCGAGCTCACCCGCGGCTGCGCTCGCGCCCGCGGCAACGCTGAGCCACGAGCACCAGACGTACCACTTTAGCGGGCCGCGCGCGGATCTCGAGCTGCTCGCGCGACGGGTCCTCGGTGTGAGCCTGTCGGACCTGCCACCTTGATGGGGCAAGGACAACGAGACGTGAAAACGTGGGCGGGCCGTGAACAGGCGTTGATCGAAAAATTGCTTACAGGAAAGGCTGCTTTTTGTGCTTGCCGTCCGCCGCTGGCGGCGTGACTGTGCGGTCGATGCACGGTGTTGGCGTGACTTCTTGGATGCGGTGGGGTGGCTCTGCGGTCCTCTGCGTGAGCTGTGTCTACCCCGCGTTGGAGGTTCGAGAAGCACCCGACAGCTCGGGCAATGGTGGCACGACAACCAGCGACCACTCCAACGCGGGTGCACGCACGGAGGGGGGTACGGGCAACGTGAGCGGTTGGCATCAGGGCGGGGCTCTCGATTCCACGGGAGGTATCGCCGGAGCGCAGGGCGAGGCTGGAGCCGATGGCGGGGCGTTCAATCAAGCCGGCGATGCGCCCGGCGGGCTGCCTTCATCCGCTGGCGGCGGCGGCGCGTCGAGTCTGGGCGGGCAAGCCGGAAGCAGTGGATCCGGTACTCAGGGGGGCAACGCTGGCAAGAGCAGCGGCGGCGGCGGCGGTGCCGGTGCAAGCGCGGGCAACGGCACAGGTGGTAACGGCGCCGGTGCAACTGCGGGCAACGGGGCGGGTGGCAGCAGGGCGGGTGGCGCGGGCGCCAGTGGAACCGGCGGCGGCCCCAGCAACTGCGTGATTGCCTCGGTGCTGTACTCGGCGGGCGATCGCAATCCGGCCGAACCATGCCTCGAATGCGCGCCGACGCAGAGTGCGTCCGCGTGGTCACGGCGTGGAGAGGGCACGAGCTGCGACTCGAACAAAGTTTGTCATGTGGGCGCTTGTCAGAGCGCTTGTTGGATCGACGCCACATACTACGGAAGCGGAGCCGAGAATCCGAACAACCCTTGTCAGAGTTGTCAACCAACGACCAGCGTCAGCGCTTGGTCTTCCGTTCCGACTTCCCATTGCGCTACGGCGATTGCGGCGAGTGGCAACGGCTCATCGTGCGCGGTAGTCAATGGCGCGGTTTACTGCTGGGGCGACAACACTTATGGCAACCTCGGCAATAACACGGGTATGAGCAGCGTCGTGCCCGTTCAGGTGCAGGGCTTGACCACCGGAGTGCTGGGGGTCACTGCCGGCGTACAACAAACGTGCGCCCGGCTTGCGAACGGCAACTATTGCTGGGGAGGCAATAGCAGCGGCCAACTCGGTAATAACTCCACTGCCAGCAGTGCCGTACCGGTCGTGATCACGGGCTTTGCATCTGGCTTGACCGATATCTCGGCGGGAACCGTCAGCAGCTGCGCGATCTTCAACGGCGCTGGTTATTGTTGGGGCGGGAACGGGAGCGGGCAGCTCGGCATCGGCACTACGGCAAGCCAGAGCTTGGTGCCGGTGAACGTGTCCGGCGGCCTCACTTCACGGGTCACTTCGATTTCGATGGGCTACCTCCATGCGTGCGCCATGTTCGACGCGCTACCGCTATGTTGGGGTAGCAACAGCGACGGTGAACTCGGCGATGGAACCACCAACTTCAGCAACTCGCCCGTTCAGGCGCAGAGGCCTAACGCGGCTGGGACGGCGATAACCGCCGGCACTCATTTCACCTGCGGCCTGTTCGGTGGCGCGGCGTACTGCTGGGGAGCGAACTCAAACGGTCAAATTGGGGTCAATGCGACCGGGGACCAAAAGACGCCCGTGCAAGTAACGGGACTGACCTCGGGTGTGACGGCGATCTCTGCCGGCGGCTTCCACGCCTGCGCGATCGCCAACGGCGCGGCGTATTGTTGGGGTTACAACGACGGCGGTCGCTTGGGGAATGGCACGACCACGGCCAGCAAAGTGCCGGTGCCCGTACAAGGATTCACTTCCGGTGTTACGGCGATCTCAGCCGGCTACTATCACACCTGCGCCATCAGAAATGGCAGGGCCTATTGCTGGGGTCCAAACAGAGTCGGTGAGCTCGGCAACAACTCGACTACTGATAGTTCGGCGCCGGTTCTTGTGCAGTTTCCTTGACAATAGCAACTCAAAAGACCCCACTGACAGCGGCGTGAGCCGGCGTGAGCACGAGGCTCACGCTCGACGCAGCATTCGATTTCGGACTCGTGAGCAGCAGCGTGACGCCGGCCGCGGCAAAAACGCCCCCCACAATGAAGCTCACGCTGGAGAAGGTCCGGTACGTTGTGTAGCTGTCGACCTCGGAGCGTTCACTCGGTTCGCATTGGTGGTTCGTGCATTTGGGGTTGAGCTGTCCATACTTGTGCCCCGCGATCGCACCGCTGATTGCTCCAACCGCGAGGCCTGCCGCGCCGACGCCGATCCCCGCCCAGCCGATCAAACTTTGGGGCGAGCCTGCTGCGGACTCGTCCGCAGCGGTGCTCGAGGCGAGCACCGGAGGCACGCTCGCGTTTGCTGCCGACGGTTCGGTCTGGGCAACGGCCGCGGCGCGCCCGAAGTGGAGCACCACGCGCCCCACTTCACGCTCTGCCAGAACCACGTGTTCTCGTACGATCTCCTGCCCACGTGTACCCACGATGTCATGGGCTCCCGGGTTCACTCGGCGTTCGGCGGGGAGCTCTTCCGTTGGGATGGCGACCGAGTCGACACTGACCGTGACGTCTGTTGGGACAGCGCCGTCGAGCACGATGGTCAGCCGTGGCACCAGCGGCTGCAAGCGAGCAAGCTCGGTCTCGGCGACCTTCTTGGCTTCTTGCTGGGTCGCGCCTTTCCAGAGGTCGTTTCGTTCGAGTGTCGTCGCTTCGCGATAGAGACGATGTGCGTCGGCCAAGTGTCCGAGCTTCTCGTGAGTGCGAGCAAGCCAGACCGCCAGCTTCGGTACCTTTGCCAAGTCGTAGGCGCGTTCGAATTTCGCTCGCGCCGCATCGAAGTTGCTCCCCGCAAAATCGTTGGCGGCGTCATTTGACAACGTGCGAATCGCCTCCTTTTCGTCTTCATTGGCGGCGAAGGCCGTCGGAGCCCAGGCCGTGACGAGGGCCGAAAGCACGAGAGCGCTGAACAGCTGCTGTTTCATCGTTCAAATTCCCGCGGCGTTGTCTTTGGGTTGTGGTTTCGTCTCGAATCGAGGCGGAACTGGCGCGCGCGGCTGCTTCGCGGCGTTCGCGCTCGATACTGAACTCACAGCCGGTTTCGCCGCCGCCCGCGAGGATGCGGCACTCACTGCCCGTGGAGAGCTTACGACGGCCGCTTGCGGCGACGAGGCGACCGTGGGTAGCACCGCTTCGGGCACATGCGACGGCGCCGCATTGGTCGAGGCTGATTGCGTGGATAGCGCCCCTTGGTGCTCGCTGGCCGCACCGGGCGTTGCGGTGACCGCCATTGGTGAACTGCTCCGCGTCAAAGCAAATGCGACAGCCAACGCAACGCCGGCGACTCCCCCCAGAACGAGCGCCATGCGTCCAACCGAGCGAGCGCCCTCACGCCCAACGCCTGCATTTTGTGACGCTTCATGGAAGTTGACAGATGTCACCGTGTGCGTCGGGGCAGCCTGCGGCTCTACCGCCGGCACCCGCCGAGGCGGTCCGAATCCTTCATCGGTGAGGGTCAATGAGGACGGGCGAGCCAAGCAGATCGCCTTCAGGTCGTCCGCCGCCTGACGAATGCTCGCGTAGCGATTGGCCTTATCGCGTGCCACGGCGCGTGCGAACCAGGCGTCGAATCCGGGCGGCACCGTTCCGATCGACGAGGGCACCGGCAAAGGCGCGATGCAAATCGCGTGAAACAGGTGGGCGAGCGTCTCCGCATTGAAGGGTCGGCGGCCCAAGAGGCACTCGGACGCCATCACACCGAACGACCAAATGTCCGTCAAGGCGTCGAGCGGCTGCCCGTTGGCTTGCTCGGGACTCATGTAGTAGGGCGATCCCAAAATCGCGCCCGTTCGTGTTGCCACCCCTGCGTCGCTTTCGCCGAGGCTGAGCGCACGGGCGATGCCGAAGTCGAGTACTTTGCCGATGTCTTCCGCTCCTTCGCGAACGAGGAAGACGTTGTCGGGCTTGAGATCGCGATGGACGATATCGCGCTCGTGTGCGAGAGACAGCGCGCGCCCGACGTGACCGAAGACCGTGGCCGTGGCCTCGAGCCCGAGTGGCCCGACGCGCGTGAGCCGTTGCCCGAGGCTTTCGCCGATCAGCAGCTCCATGGCGATGAACGGCTCGTTGCGATCGATGCCATAGTCGATGATCTGCACGACATAGGTACTGCGAATGGCCGCCGCGGCCTGTGCCTCACGCCGAAATCGGATGAGCGCCTGGGGAGACGAAGCGTGCTGGGGCTCGATCAACTTCACAGCCACGTCCGCGTTGAGCGTCAGATCGCGCGCGCGCCAGACCGACCCCATACCCCCGCTGCCCAGCTTGGTAAGCAGCCGGTAGCGACCGGCGAGCACTCGACCTTCGAACATGGTCAGCCATCGTTATCTTCCTCCCCTGCCAATTTGTCCAGACCTGCCGCACGTCGGGCACGGAGTGCCCGGGCGCTCGGTGTGTCGGCAGAAAAATGACCATGCCATCGGGCCGACACAGGACTTTCCGCCCCTTCCGCCAGAAAGATTTAGGCCTGCGCGCGTTCGAGGCGCGCTTCGGCTGCCAACACCGCTTCCACGCACGATGGATCGACGGGCGCCACGAGCGATACGACATCTTCCGGCGACGCACCTGCTTCGAGCGCGGTGCGCGCGGCCGACGAGCCCGTGAGCAAGTCGAACGCTGGCACGTCGGTCTCGAACTCGTACGGCGTGTGACGAAACGCAAACGCCTCGGGCGCCTGCGCACGTGCCAACGCAATCAGCCGCAAGTAAGTCGCGACCGGTCGAAACAAGAGCGGGCTCGTGACATGGAGCATCACGCCGCGACAGATTTGGCCGGCATGCTTCTCGAATGTCGGGCGAAACGCGACCGGACGCACTTGGACGCCCGGCGAACCCGAGGCGATCAACGCTTCCGCCAAAGCGTCTCCGTCCAAAAACGGAGCGCCAACCAGCTGAAACGGCGCGGTCGTGCCGCGGCCCTCCGACAAGTTCGTGCCCTCCACTAGGCAGCCACCGGGGTACACCAGCGCGGTCTCCGCCGTAGGCATGTTCGGCGACGGCATCACGAACGGGCGCCCCCACGCTTCCGCGCCCCGGTGCCGCTCCCAACCGAGCAGCGAAACCACGGACAGTGCACCTTCCGCGCCGAGCGCCTGGCCGTCGCGTTCCATGAACTGAGCAAGCAGCTCACCGATGCTGAGCGCGTGCCGAATCGGCAACGCCTCCAGACCGACGAACGACAAGAAGCCCTCCTGCTGGGGCGCGCCTTCGAGCGTGGCCGGATCGCCCGAGATCGGATTGGGGCGATCGAGCACCACCGTGTGAATCGCAGCGGCGCTTGCGGCGCGTGCGGCGAGCAGCGCCGTCCAAGCGTAGGTGTAGTAGCGGCTACCCACGTCCGCTAGATCGATCAACAATAGGTCGATCTCCGCGAGTTGTTCGGCGGCCGGTGTGAGCGCTTCTTTGGTCTTGCCGTACAGGCTGAAGATGGGCGTCTTGCCCTCCGCCGCCTCCGAGCCCACGGCTTCCTCGGCCTGCGCGATCGCATCGAGCCCGTGCTCGGGTGAGAAGATCAAACGCGGTGACGCGCCCAACTCTTCGAGCACGCTGAGCAAGTGACGCCCGCGACGGTCGACGGCAGCGGCGTGCGTGAGCACGCCCAGACGACTACCGCGCAGGCGACGGCGCAAGCCAGAGAGCTGGCCGGTGAACAGTTGATCGACTCCGCAAAGCATGGTGTGTGGTCCTTATCTTGGTAGGCGGCGGGAGCCGGGTTGCCACTTCGGGCACCCGCGCTGTATCCGAGAACCTGCGGGATTCCCTATCAGATTCGCGGGGATAACGAAACGCGACCGGATCGGACCCAACTACGCAGTAGTTGCTGGATCGGGGGAGGTAGGGTAGCATTTTTTGCACAGTGCGCCGCGTCCTAGTTGTCGATGACGAAGAGAATCTGCGACTGGTGCTGCGCACTTTGCTTCGTCGCCACGGTTACGAGGTCGAGACCGCAGAAAGCGGCGAGGACGCCCTAGGCATGGTCGACTCGTTCGGCCCCGACGTGGTGCTGACCGACGTGCGCATGCCCAAAATGGGCGGGCTCGACCTACTCACGACGCTGAAGGCCAAGGGCAACGAAGCCACCGTGATCGTGATGAGCGCATACGGAAATATGGATCTAGCGCTCGAGGCGATGAAGGCGGGTGCGTACGACTACGTGCAAAAGCCGTTCAAGCCAGACGAAGTCGTGCTCGCGCTACGCAAAGCCGAAGAGCGCGAGCTCCTCCGGCGCGAAAACCGCGCCTTACGCGACGAGATCCGCAAAGAGCATCGCTACGACGACATCCTGGCCAAGAGCCAGAAGATGCTCGACATTTTCCGCACCATCTCCAAAATCGCCGAATACAAGACGACGGTGTTGGTCGCGGGCGAGAGCGGCGTGGGCAAGGAATTGGTTGCGCGCGCCATCCACCACCGCAGCACGCGCCGCGGCGGTTCGTTCGTAGCCGTCAATTGCGGAGCGATTCCAGAGAACCTGCTGGAGAGCGAGCTATTCGGGCACAAGAAGGGCGCCTTCACCGATGCCGTTCAGGACCGCCGCGGGCTCTTCGAAGAAGCCGACGGTGGCTCTCTGTTCTTGGACGAGATTGGCGAGTTGCCGCTCGCGCTGCAAGTAAAGCTCTTGCGCGTGCTCGAAGAAGAGAAGATCCGGCGAGTGGGCGACGTGCGCGACATCAAGATCGACGTGCGCATCATCACCGCAACGCATCGCGATTTGTTGGCCGAGACCAAGGCCGGGCGCTTTCGCGAGGACCTATTTTATCGACTGAACGTGCTGCCCATCCTGGTGCCACCCTTGCGCGATCGACGGGAGGACATTCCGCTCTTGATCGACCATTTCGTGGCCAGAAACAACATCCGACTCGGCACCTCGATCCGCGGGCTGGACACCGAAACTCGCCGTTTGCTCTTCGAGTACCCCTGGCCGGGCAACGTCCGCGAGCTCGAGAACACCATCGAGCGAGCCATGGTTCTGGCGGAGGGCGATCAAATCGTGGCTCAGGATCTGCCCGACCGGCTGCGTGAGGCGCGCGACCCAGTACAGATGCAGTTGGCCAGCGGTGAGCTCAGCGTCAAAAAAACGATGCGCATCGTGGAAGAGATCTTGATTCGACGTGCGCTACAGCGAACCAAGGGCAACCGCACGCGCGCAGCGGAAGTCTTGGAGATCAGCCACCGCGCGTTGCTTTACAAGATCAAAGACTATCAGATTACCGATCTTTGACCGCTGCTTCGACCTCGACGATCGTCTTCGGGATGGCGCTCGTGAGTACCTCTGAGCCGTTCGAGGTGACGAGCACATCGTCCTCGATGCGGATGCCGCGCACGTCGGCGAACTGGGCCAGGCACTGACGGTCGAGCGCGGACTCGATGCCCGCCATCTCGGACGCGTTCGAGAGCAACGCGGGGATTTGATAGAAGCCGGGTTCGATGGTCACGCACATGCCCGCCCGCAGATCACGATCCAGCCGCAAATAGCGGTCGCCTGCGCTGGTGCTGCGCACGCGACCGGGCGCGTAGCCCGCGCGATCGCCCAGATCCTCCATATCGTGCACGTCCAGACCGAGTAGGTGGCCGATGCCATGCGGAAAGAACAGCGCGCCGGCGCCGCGCGCATAGAGATCCTCCAGATCGCCGCGGAAGATGCCAAGCTCGATCAGGCCGCGCAGCATCTCGAGACCGGCGGCACGATGCACGTCGAGGTAGCGCACGCCCGGCTTCACCGCCGCAATGGCCGCGAGCTGCGACGCAAGCACTACCTCATATACCGCGCGCTGCGTGCTCGAGAACTCGCCGCGAGCAGGCCAGACTCGCGTAACGTCCGACGCCCAACCTTCGGGCGTTTCTGCGCCCACGTCGGCGAGCAACAAGTCCTCGTCCGCGAGCAAACCGTCGTGGCGCTCGTTGTGCAAGACCTCGCCGTGCACGGTCACGATCGAATTGTAAGAGCAGACGCAACCCGAGCCGACGATTGCCGCCTCCATCGGCGCGCGCACGCCGAACTCGTGCATGCCAGGCCGGGTGGCGCGCATCCCGGCGCGGTGCGCGCGCTCGGCGACACGCGCAGCGAAGCGCAACTGCGCGACGGCCGCCGCGTCGTGTTCGAGGCGGATCTCGATCACGGCTTCGCCCAAATCGCGATCCAGGCCCTCGAGCTCGAAGCCCGAGCCGTGGATCACGTCACGACCGACCAGCTCGCTCTGCCAAGTCGCGCTCTCGGCGTCTTGAGCTGGCAAAGTGGCGAGAAATTCCGGCACTTTCAGTTCGTCGATCGGGCGCACCTCGATCGCGAGCTCACGCGCCAACTCGTCGAGGCCCGGTTGTCGTCCCGCCCACAACTCGGCCTCTGGGTCGGGTGGCGGCGCAAACAGGGTGGCTCTTCCGGGCGCCAGGAGCAGCGCGGCGCCCTCGATCGCGCGCCCCAAGAAATACAGAAAATGACTCTCTGCGCGGAACGGATAACGATTGCCGGCGAAATTTCGCGGTCGCGAGAGGCCGGAAACGAGCAGCACCGGCCCGCCAAATCGGGCAGAAAGTCGATTTCGACGAGCAGCGAATGCGGAGGGAACCGAAACCGGCGGGAGCATCGCGGGCGAGTCTACTCGGTTATATCCAGCGATCAATCCGACTACTTTCCCATGCTTGCGCGACGGCGCACATCTTGCTACCGCATACTGGTGGGACCTGTCTCGACTCGCATCGAAGATCTGCGCCGCGAGCGCGGGACGCTACTCATGGGAGTGCTCAACGTCACGCCTGATTCGTTCTTCGATGGGGGTCGCTACGAGGACGACGGCAACGCCGAGCGGCACATCGATCAGCTGCTTGCAGAAGGCGCAGATCTGATCGACATCGGCGCCGAATCCACCCGCCCGGGCGCCGCCGCGATCCCTGCCGATGAGCAGATCGCTCGCATGGATCGGGCCCTGCGCTACGCCCTGCAAAGCGGTGTGTTGGTCTCGGTCGATACTGCAAGCGCCGCAGTCGCTCGCTACGCGCTCGAGCTCGGCGCGCAGTTGATCAACGACGTTTCTTGCCTGGCAGATGACGACTTGGCGCGCGCCTGTGCCGAGCGCGGAGCGGCATTGATCATCATGCACGCACGCGGTCCGGCCGCGAGCATGGCAGGTTTTTCAGTGTATCCGGAGGCTGGCTATCAAAACGTGGTGGAAGACGTGCGGCGTGAATGGCGCGCCGCGCGCGCCCGCGCGCTGGCCGTTGGCATGGCCCGGGAAGACGTGTTTTTCGACCCCGGCCTCGGCTTCGCCAAGAACGCCCAGCAGTCTTACAGGCTGCTCGCTCGCCTGGCCGAGTTCCAGAGTGAAGGACTGATGGTCGTGGGCGCGAGCCGCAAATCATTCATTGCTTCGGTCGATGGCGCGCCACCCGAGCAGCGCCTCGGCGGTAGCGTCGCCGCCTGCCTGCTGGCTGCTGCTCGTGGTGCGGCAATCGTGCGTGTACACGACGTGCGTGAGGTGCGCCAAGCGCTGCGCGTCGCGGCCGTCGTCGAACGCGAGAGCCGGTCCTTGGAAAGAGCGGAGGCGGTTCATGCTGGGTAGCCTGTACGCCTTCTTCGAGTCGCTGACGCCGCTCCAGGTGGTACGCGATATTCTGGATATTTTTCTGGTTTATTACATCGTCTACCGCGCGCTCTTGGTGCTGCGCGGGACGCGCGCGATGCAGGTCGGTGTGGGCCTGGCAATGGTCTTCGTGCTCTACATCGTCGCGCAGCTGCTGCAGCTGGTGACCGTGCTCAACATCATGGGCGCGCTGATCTCGAGCATGATCTTGATCATCGTGGTCGTATTTCAGAACGACATTCGACGCGGTCTGCAGCGCGTCGGCAGCCGCGCCTGGTTCGGCGGTTTGGTCCGCACTCAAGAATCCAAGTTGATCGACGCCGTGGTCGAAGCCGCCACGGATCTGGCTCGGCACCGCATCGGGGCACTCATCACCTTCGAGCAAGACGCGAATCTGGACGAGTTCGTGGGCGTGCACAAAGGCCACGTGCTCGACGCGCAGGTAACGCGCGAGCTCTTGGTTACGCTGTTCATTCCCGAAGGCGTGAACAAGCTGCACGATGGCTCGGTCATCATTCGCAACTACCGAATTGCCAAAGCCGGCGTGTTCTTCCCGATGCCTGAAGGGCGCGTGGTCGATGATAGCTTCGGTTCCCGGCATCGAGCCGCGCTCGGCATCACCGAAGAAACCGACGCAGTAGTCGTGATCGTCAGTGAAGAACGCGGTACGATCAGCTTTTGCTTCAACGGCAACATTGCCAGTAACCTCGACGGCGCGAAGCTCCGCACCATGCTGGAAGCAATCTTCAGCCCGAAGGTCAGGAAGAAGAGCAGGAAGGCAGCGGCGAAAGCCCCCCGCGACAGCGTCTCGGCGGATGCACCGCTGTCACGCCGCACGTTGGATACGATCAGCTCGCGCCGCAGTGGGGAATTGCCGGACGGTGCGCGGCTCTCGCGCCGTTCCATCGAAGCGGAGCCCGCGGCGCATCCCCGCATCAGCTTGGCCGAACCCGAACCTTCGCCCGCGCGGCCGCGCGTACGCCCAACGAGTGAGGCTCCCCCGCCCTTGCGGCCGTCGATTCCGCCGCCAGCGGTTGCAATCGCGCCACTTCGCACACCGATCACGACCTCCGCCTCCACCTCGGAGGCGCGACACGGAAGCGATCCCGACGCCGGCGACGATCCCTCTAACGACGGTGGCTCTCGCCAAAGTGATCCGTGATGTTGTCGTCCTTGCTGGCCAGTTTGCTCAGCTTTTTGCGTGAGTCGTTCAGTGAAAATCTCGGGCTCAAGACCTTGGCGCTCACCTTTGCGCTTGGTCTGTTCGCGTTCTTGCAGGGACAAACGGACGAACAGCAGCGCACAATCCCAGTGCCAATCGTGATGCGCCTGCCGCCGGAGAGTGCCGAACGCGAGCTGATGACGCCGATTCCAGCCAGCATTCACGTGACCCTGCGTGGTCCTGCGCGCGCCATCGATCGCCAGATCCAGACCGGTATCGTGCCGATCGAAATCGATCTTCGCGACGGGCACCGTGAATCGATCGGCTTCGAGCCCAAGGCCTTCTCGTTCCCGCCCGAAACGACCATCACCATCATCGATCCGCCGGCTATCGACCTTGAGTGGGAAGACGTCGTCACTCGTCAGATCCCGCTACAAGCAGCCATCACCGGGCAGCCCGCTGAAGGCTACGTGGTCAAGGGCGAGCCGGATGTGGATCCCACCCAGCTCACGGTGCGCGGTCCGGTGAGCGTCGTGGAGGTGATGCAGTTCGCTCGGCTGTCCGCGTTCGACGTGTCCGGGCTGAGTGCCGGCGTGCATCGTCGCCGGATCGCGATTGACGCCGCGCCCGTTCGAGCACGCTATATCGGCCCTGCGTCAGCCAACGTCAGCGTCACCGTGGCGCGCCGGGTGAGTGAAGCCAAGTTCGAAAATCGCCCGGTCGAGGTCGTAGGCATGCCCGGCAGCGGCGCGGTGCCGCGCACGGTCGATGTAACCGTCAGCGGCCCTCCGGAAGTCATCCATGCGCTGAGGCCCGACCAGGTGATTCCACGCGCGGACCTCAGTAAGCTTGCCAATCTCGACCTCAAGAAGCACGGCTCCGCCGTGGTCAAGGTCACGGTCGAGCTCGGACATGCCGATGCCGAGCTACAGCCACCGAGCGTAACCGTGAAGTGGTAGCAGGTCAGAGGCATCCGGGCGTAGCGGGCAGCGACGACGCCAGGATGTCGCTGAGAGCAACGCAAAACCCGATCTCCCTCTTCTGGCAATTTGGCGGTTAGTCCCCCTCTGGCAGTCCCCACTCTCGTCGTTGGCGCTGGGCTGTCCCCCGTCGGGATCATGAATCTCGTCGGAATTCGACGCCGAAGGCTGAGACGGTCGCGACGGAGTTGGTGACCATCAAAAAAGCTTTCGGGGCTCAGGGTGGAGAGAGAATCCAACACGTGCCCGCGCCCGGCGAATTGCAAAGGCCCGCGGGTAACCCAGCGCCTCTGAGGCGCCCCTCGTCGCCGAAATGATACTTCGTGGACAACGTGGACAAAGTATGGCTTTCGATGGCAAGTGGATGACGAGCGTCGCGCCACGCGGGTCGCCACGCGGGTCGCAGCGCGGGTCGCCACGCGGGTCGCAGCGCGAAAATATGTGACGAATCGTGCGCTCAGGGAGCAGGCCGCAGCGCCAGATCTCGATCGGCGTCGTAGTCGCTGTCGGGTTCGACGAAAATCTTGCTCATCTCCGGCTCGGCAGCGCGCACGCGCGCTTCGATGTCGTCGATCACGCGCTCGACTTCTTCCAGCGCCATCTTCGGCTCGAAGCGCACCTTGAGCGCCAGGATCACCGCCTCGGGCCCGAGATGCATGCTCAAAAATTGCGTGACTTTGAGCACGCCGTCCGTGCTTTCGACGACTGCCACCGTCCGCGCGCGGACTTGCGCAGTGACGCCTTCACCGAGCAGGAGGCTGCGTGTGTAGCGAGCCAGCAGCAGACCGACCGCGCATAGCAAGAGGCCAATCACGATCGAGCCGGCTGCGTCCGCCATCGGATTGTGAGTGAGCGCGGAAATTCCGATGGCTAACGAGGCGATCACCAAACCGGCAACCGCAGCCGTGTCCTCCAAGAGCACGACCGGGATGGTCGGATCCTTGCTGCTGAACAGGGCCTTGAAGAAGCCCGCCTGGCCGCGGACCTTGTTGAATTCCTTGAACGCGACCAGAAAGCTGCCGCTCTCCATCAGCAGCGAAACGGCCAGCACGCCGAGCGGGATGAGCGGCGAGCCGTGAGTCTGCTCGGGTGCGAACAGCTTGTGCAGGCCCTCGTACACCGCAAATACGCCGCCCACGAAGAACAACAACAGCGCGACGATGAATGCCCAGAAGTAGGATTCTTTATCGCGACCGAGTGGGTACAAATCGGGGCGTTGCTGCTTGGCCAGACCCATGCCCACGAGGAGCAGCCCCTGATTGCCCGTGTCGGCCAGCGAATGCACACCCTCCGCCAAGATCGCCGTACTGCCAGAGAGCCAGGCCGCGACGAACTTTGCCACGGCAATGCCCAGATTGCCGAGCAACGCTGCGATGACGACCTTGTGAGCGTCGGATTTCGAATTGGACTTCATGGCGGCGGGGGCGGGCTGGACGTGAGTGCGGCGGGGCGGGCGGGGTCGTATGCATGCCGGTGGCGATGACGGCGCGTTTAGCGTTGGAGGATCGTCACGTCGATGCGGGAGCGCGCGTTCTCGTAGAACGAAGCCAGGGCCGCGTTCAAACGACGGGAAACGTACCAGCGCAAGAGCGCGGGGCGAATCGTATCGAAGGGCGCGTTCCTGAACGGAGTATTGGTCGACTTGTGCAGACTACGCAGTTCGGCCTCGCTCGGCTCGAGCATCGGCGTGACCATTCGGTCGAGGTACAGGCTCGCGCGGGCCTTCTGGCTCAAGAGCCGGCCGAACTCACGTTCGCTCAGTCCCTCCGCTTCACGCGCAGCGTCGAGTGCTTCTGGGCCACCGGCGCGATCGCTCAACATGCGGCGCGCGAGCTGACTCTGGTGCTCGACCTCGGCTGGCGTGGGCTCTGGCTCGATCCGCAGCATGCCGAGGATGGTTTCCGCGATCTGACGATCGAGCGCGGCCGTGACATGCCGATCACGATACGGAACGTCGCCGGGCGCAGAGCGATCCGAATCAGCGAGCGCCTCCAAGCGCGCTAGGAACGACAGCTCCCGCTCGAAAACGAAGCGCGGGTGGCGCGCCCCGCCGGTCTCGGGAGCTTCGAAGCGAACCACTGCGCGATCCACCAGCACCGGCTCTGCGCCGAGTGAACCCGCGAGGACACACGATGCCAGCGCAAGCCCGAGGGCAAGCGAACGCTTCATCGTGCGGCGGGTCGTTTGCGCGAGGAGGGAGTCGCCTCTTCGTCGTCGGCTGCGTCTTTCTCTGCATCGACCACCGGCGAGGCGACTTCGCCCGCGGAGTCTGCGGGCGGCTCGCTGTCGCTACTGCTCGAGCCACCGTCCGTGCGATGCGAAAATCCGCGCGCCGCGCGGCGGGCTTTCACGAATTCAGCAAACGCCGTGACCTTTTCCAGGTCGCGGGCGCCCAGCGTGTCGGCAAGTTCACGCAATTGTTTGCGCAGTGCCTCGGCGCTACTCTTGCGGCGCGCCACCAGGACTTCCTGCGCCACGACCGGCTCGGGCGGTGCGTCCGGCGGCCAGACGGGGCGAGCCGTCGGTGCCAGCCCGTGCGCAGTCAGCCAGGCTTCCATGAACACACGCAGCCGTTCGCTGCGAAATGCAAACCAGCGTTCACGCTCCGTGCCGTACGTCATCAAGACGTCTTTGAAACGCCTAAAGGCGCCCTTGCCGTCAATCGCCGAAGTGAGCTGATCGCGCAACTCGCCCTCCTCGACCATCGGGATGAAGCGCTCCATCCATCGGTATTGTTCGCGCGAACTCACCGGCTCGATGCGCATGTACGTCGTGTCCGAGGCGATCCGCGAATGCATCTCCGGATCCGCGATACCGTCAACCACGCGCAGGACCTCGCCGCTGACCAAATGCAGATAGCTGTGCACCTCGGGAGCGTTGTTCTCGAAGGCGTCCTCGAGCGCCTCCCAATCGACTGGGATATCGCGCAACTGCTGTCCCCCGCCCGTACCCGAGTCAGAGTCAGCCATAACTATCCTCTTTTCCAAAAGCTCATCGAGACCCTATGTGCTTCATCTTGGGGCCACCGACCGCGACCGGAAAGGGGAAATGCACGCTCGATGCAGTATCAGTGCGAGCGGGCCCGACACACAGCGTCCGACCAACGACCGAGCGCCGCACTTCTCGCATCGGCGTCGATCTGGGGCTTGAACGCCCGGCCCGGGCGAATCATTCGCGCAGCCTCTTCTGGGCTCGAAAATATACCGGCCCCGAGGCCGGCCAACATGGCTGCCCCGCGTGCGGTCGACTCCAGTTCGGTCGGGCGCTCGACCGTCAACGAACTGAAGTCGCTCTGCATTTGCAGCAGTAGATTGTTCGCCGAGCCGCCCCCGTCGACGCGCATCCGCGTCACTGGTCGACCCAAGTCAGCGCTCATCGCGGCGAGCACATCGTGCACTTGGAAGGCGATCGCCTCCAGAGTCGCGCGGGCCAGGTGCGCACGTGTCGTGCCGCGCGTGATGCCCGTGATCAGTCCGCGCGCATCCGGGTCCCAATAGGGCGCACCGAGCCCAGAGAGAGCGGGCACGAACGCAACACCTTCGGTCGAGCCCACGCTACACGCGAGCGCCTCGATGTCTTGCGCGGAGGCGATGATCCCGAGCCCGTCACGCAACCATTGCACCGCAGCTCCGGCGATGAACGTACTGCCCTCGAGCGCGTACACCGGCTCTTGGCCGATTTGCCAGGCGACCGTGGAAAGCAGACCGGAGTGGCTGGCGATCGCACGCGGACCGGTATTTACCAGCAGAAACGCGCCAGTTCCATAAGTGCATTTCGCATCGCCCGGCTCGAAGCAGGCTTGTCCGAACAAGGCCGCGTGCTGATCGCCGGCAATACCCGTGATCGGAATGCCATTCGGCAAGCCTGGTACGCCGTGAGTCGACGCGACACGCTCGGCGCTCGCTACGATCCGAGGCAGCACGCTGCTCGGAACGTCGAGTAGCGCGCGCATCTCTTCGCTCCAAGTGCGGCTGGCCAGGTCCATGAGCAAGGTCCGGGACGCGTTGGTAACGTCCGTGACATGTGGCGCGTGTGAGCCGGCGCCGCCCGCGAGTCGCCAAACCAAATAGGAATCGATGGTGCCGAACGCGAGCCTCCCTGCCTCCGCAGCCGCCCGCGTGCCCGGCAGTTCGAGCAGCCAGGAAAGCTTGGTGCCAGAGAAATACGGGTCCAGCACCAGGCCAGTCACTTCACGCACCCGAGCCTCGTGTCCGCTAGCTTTCAGTTCGGCGCAGCGCGAAGCGGTACGCCGATCCTGCCACACGATCGCACGCTGGATTGCCTCGCCCGTTTGGCGATCCCAGAGCAGTGTCGTTTCACGTTGGTTGGTGAGGCCGATTGCGGCGATCTGCCTGCCACTGAGTCCTGATGCTTCGAGGGCGCCAGAAACTGCGCTGAGCACGCTCTGCCAAATCTGCTCCGGCTCGTGCTCGACCCAGCCCGGCCGCGGGAAATGCTGCGCAAACTCACACGTTTTGCGGCCCAACGTGACGCCATCGAGCCCCATCACGAGCGCCGTCGTGCCAGTCGTGCCCTGATCGATCGCGAGGATATGACCTGCCACCACGTGTGACACTACCAGAGCAAGCCTCGGCCAGGGGGCCCGACGCGCACCCGCTGCGCAGTACGCTTCGCCCCTACATCAGCACTCAGAACGCTTTGCCGCTCGCTGATTTCCTCACGCTGATCACCGCTGCTCTTGTCGGCGCGTGCCGAGAACGCTAGCCTTTTTGCCCCGATGGCCCGCATTCTGCTCGCGACACCCGAAGGCCAGCAGGTCGTTGAGTTACGAGACCACAACTCGCTCGGGCGCCATCCAAGCAACACCATTCAGCTTCTCGACAAGATCGTGTCGAAGGAGCATTGCATTCTGGAGCGTCGCACCAACGGCTTCACCCTGCGTGATCTCGGTAGTCTGAACGGAACGTACATCAATGGCGAACGCGTCATTGGCGAGCAAGACCTCAAGCACGGCGACGACATCGCGCTGGGCGCCACTCGCGCCCGTTACGACGATGGCTCGGGTCGGCCGTTACCACCTCCCCCGGTTTACGGCGTTGCCCAGCAAGCGCCCCCAGCTTCGGGCTGGCAACCCGCACCGCCTCAATCTCAACTCGGTGCACCAGCTTCCAGCGTTGGTTCGCAACCGTATGGGCAACCCGCCGCGGGCCCACTCTCGCCCCAGCAAGCTGGCCAATTTCCTGGCGGCCCGAATTTCGTAGCCGCTCCCGGCTTCACCGCCACGCCCGGATTCGCTCCATCACCCGGTTTCTCGGCGGCACCGATGCACACCGCACAAATGCCGCAGGTGCCCGCGCCCGCTACGCGCGTGGATGTGAACGACAAGGCGCGTCAAATCGGCACGCAGATCGCCGCCACCGGCAAGGGCTTCATGCCCTACGACAAACTCGCCGGAAACACCGATCAGCTGGCGCAAGACTACGAACGCCTACGGCTCAGCCACGAGCTGTCGCGCGAGATCGCACTCGAGCGTGATCTGCCGACCCTTTTGAACAAAATCCTGCTCACGATTTTCAAATTCGTGCGCGCCGATCGAGGCGTCATCTTCCTGATGAATCCGCAGGGTGAGCTAGTTCCCGGTGCCAGCCAGCGGCGCGATGGAACCGATGCGCCAATCCCCGTTTCGTCCACGATCATGAATCACGTGATCAAGGAGCGAGCGACGGTGCTCACGCACGATGCAGCCATGGATTTCGCAGCGTCGAAGGGTAAAAGCATGATCCTAAATCGGATCAGCTCGGCGATCGTGGCGCCGCTCTTGCACAACAACGAAATTTTGGGCGTGTTGTGGCTCGATAGCGAGACCTTGGCTCAGTTCCAGCCGAAGGACATGGAGATCGTGACCGCGATCGCCGCCCAAGCAGCGATGTTCATCGAGATCAACATCTTGGGCAAGAAGGTGGAGCTCGAGATTGTCAATCGTGAGCGCTTTAGCCGCTTGCTGTCGCCCAACATCGCGCAACGCGTGCTGTCTGGTGAGCTCGAGGTAAAGAAGGGCGGGCAACTCGTCGGTGAATGCACCGTGTTCAATTCCGACATTCGCGGCTTCACCCCGCTCAGTGAGGGTTCACGGCCGGAAGCGTTGGTCGACCTGTTGAACGAGTATTTCGAACAAATGGTCGAGGTGCTCTTCAAGTACGAGGGGACGCTCGACAAGTTCATGGGCGACGGCATCATGGCGCTCTGGGGCGCTCCAGTCGCTCACCCAGATGACGCTCTGCGCAGCGTCAGCTGCGCGCTCGAGCAGATGGAGGCGCTGGGCAAGTTCAATCGCCTGCGTATCGAGGCCGGCTCGCAACCTCTGGCGATTGGCATCGGCATTCATACCGGGCCGTTGGTTGCCGGTTACATTGGCAGCTCGAAGGCGCTCTCGTACACCGTGATCGGTGACACGGCGAACACCAGCGCCCGTTTGTGCGGCGTAGCCAGCTCCGGACAGGTCTTGGTCAGTGAAGCTACGCTCTCCAAACTGAACGGCAAATTCGTGTACGAAGAGCTGCCGCCCGCTCACCTCAAGGGCAAGGAAAAACCGTTCCGCGTGTTCGACGTGAAGGGCTTGCACCCGAGCGTTCAGGTTCCAGTAGCGGTCGGGACCTGAAGCGCTCCACGCCGAACTGGTAGTAGCTGGGGTCGATTTCGGCGGCGTAGGCTTTGCGCTGGAGCTTTCTAGCGGCGAGCGAGGCGCTGAAAAGGCCGCCAAACGGTTCCCACACCACGTCTCCGACGTCCGTCGATGATTCGATGATTCGAGCCATCAGGTCCAGCGGCTTCTGGTTCAAATGCACCGCTCGGCCACCATCGATTTTCACCCGTTCCTCGCCTCTGACCGGGCTGCGCTGCCAGACGTTGGTCACGCCGTGCGGACAGTTGAACTTCGACCGCATACTCGCCCAGGAAGCCTCTGACACTGGTCGCACACCGTCGATCGAAAAGTAGGGCTTGCCCGCGGGATCACCGAAGCGGTTGGCGAAGTCGCTCAGCTTTTGCATCACCTCGGGCGGCGGAAAGTACCAAAGGTGGCCTTGGTCGAAATACTTTCGAGTCGCCGCGTTGTTGACGCCGCAGGCTTCGTTGGCGCGTCGCTGTGGCAAGCCAGTGCGCTTCCATTCTTCGAGCAACCACTGCTTGAGTTGTTTGCCGTGAACGCGCGCCTCGAACACGTATTGCACGCACACTTCGGTGACCACCGGGAAGCGGCGAATCTTTTGCGTGTTCACGTTGCCCGCGATGTGTCCGACGCCCTTGTTCCAAGTGTTGGAATTCACGTAGCGAAAGCCATACTTCTCCAAGATGGGATGCGCGGCGGCCCAGCCGATCTCGGAGTTCCAGAACCAGAGCGTGGTGGCCGCACTGGCAGCTTCACTCCAAGCGGCAACATGCGGTTCGTACCAGATCGGCAGCTCGAGATGGTCGGAGGTGTCACCTTCGAAACCGAGCACGCCGTACGCGCCATCGGAGACGATCGCGGTCGGCGTCGGCCATGCCGCATAACAAGAAAGGGAATCAGCGTGGTGGAGCGAGACGAAGTCGTCGGCGTAGGCCGCTGAGGCTGGCGCCGATTGACGCGCCACGGCTCGCCCCCGGCCCACGGTGCTCGGCGCCGCGGGCTTGCGAGCAGGGCCGCCCAGCTGATTGTTTCGGCTCATTTTGGCTCAAATATTAGCATCCCAAGCCGCGTCGCGGAAAGCCTTGACGCGTTGCGGCGCATGGCGCGGTCCGATTCGGAAGGCCTCGACAGCGTAACCTTCTCGGGGGAGAGTCCCGCCGGAATGGCTCACATCCTGGCCTTCGAGCGTCCCGTCGTGGAGCTCATCACGCGCGTCCGCGAATTGCGGGAGCTCGCGAGTGAAGACGACCGTTTTGGTTCCGAGCTCAAGCGGCTCGAGGACAAAGCAGCAAAGCTGGCACGCGAGGTCTTCGCTAAGCTTTCGCCAATGCAGAAGGTGCAGCTCTCGCGGCATCCGAATCGCCCGTACACGAACGACTACATCGAGCGCTTGTTCGAGGACTTCGTGGAACTCCACGGCGATCGCCGCTTTGCCGAAGATGGCGCGCTGATCGGCGGAATCGGCAAGTACCACGGGCGCAGCGTGGTCGTCGTCGGGCATCAAAAAGGCCGCACGAGCAAAGAGCAGACCAAGCGCAATTTCGGCATGCCAAACCCGGAGGGCTACCGCAAGGCCATTCGCATGTACGAGCTGGCCGAGCGCTTCAACCTGCCGATCTTCACCTTCGTAGACACGATGGGCGCCTACCCCGGCCTAGGTGCCGAAGAGCGCGGTCAGAGTGAGGCGATTGGTGCGTCGATCGAGACGATGTCGCGCATGACCGTGCCGATCATCACCAGCGTGATCGGTGAGGGTGGCTCGGGCGGCGCGCTCGCGCTCGGCGTCGCCAACCGCGTGCTGGTCTTGGAGTTCAGCTAC
>Ga0302321_100000588_pt1 | contig 31707 bp, 9 predicted proteins | sample Fen_T0_1_FD_202505 | JGI IMG/M metagenome (GOLD analysis project Ga0302321, IMG submission 202505) | Peat permafrost microbial communities from Stordalen Mire near Abisko, Sweden - Fen_T0_1 | ecosystem: Environmental > Terrestrial > Soil > Wetlands > Permafrost | place: Sweden: Abisko... | reverse complement strand
AATCGTCGATGCTGTATCGAATTGCGCCAGCGATGCTGAGTCTTGTAGTTGCGTGGGCTGTGCCACACTGCACCCAGATCCCGGACGGAGATGGTGACTTCGACGGCGACGCTGGCGCGAGCGGCGCCAGCCTCGGAGGAGTTGCCGGCACGACCAGTGGAAGCGGGGGCACTGTCGGTGGCAGCCTCGGTGCAGGCGAAGGCGGCAGAGCAGGCATGGCTAGCGGAGGCTCAGCGGGTATGAGCGGGGGCGCCGGCACGACGGGGGCTTCGGGTAGTGGTGGTGCCGCCACTACGGGTGGGGCTACGGGCAGCGGCGGCGGATCAGCGACCGGTCACTTGGTGGTGTCGACCACGTTCGTCAGCTTTCCTCTCGCCACTTGCAATGGCATTGCCAATCTGCCTGCATCGTTCACGCTGAGCAACGGGTTCAACGCTCCGATCCATTGGAGCACGACAGTAACGGAATCCTTTCCATTTTTCTCGATCGCGCCCACCGGTTCCTCGCTCCTTCCCGGCGAAACCGTGACTGTGACCGTAACCCCGTCGGCCCTGGCCCCGGGCTCGCTCCCCCACGGTTTTCAGCCGAGTTTTTCGGGCACGATTGCGATCTCGGGCGACCCCGCCGGGACGCGGACCGTGAGTGTCACCGAACCGGTCACAGGGATCGACATCAGTTGGACGCCACCGAACCTCGACTTCGGCATGGTTCCCATCAGCAACGGACCGCCCGGCAACCCATCGGCCACCCTGGTCGTGACTGAAAGCGCACCGATAACCAGTAGCCCTATCGAGCTCAGCTCCGACAACCCGAACTTCACCGCGAACCTGGTCGCCTCGTTCCCACGGACGTCGTGGGCGGTCGGGTTCGCTCCCACCAAGCTGGGCCTTCAAACCGCGACGCTCACCTGGCGTACTCAAGCACCCGGTTCTATCTTTTGCAGTGCGCACACCTTCACCGCGACCGGCACCGGGATCGTCCTCGGGGCTGCCAGTTGCGCAGTACCTTCAATCCTGCCCGGAACACCGTGTGGCACCAATCAGGTGTGCGCCTTCGGCGGTGGTTGCGTGACGGAGATAACGCTCGTCGGCTCGCCGGTCACGTCTGCACCGGGGTCGTTGTTCTCCGGCGCGGTCGCTTCGGGAACAGTGGCTAACGGCGCGCAGTCCGCGGCGTTGACGGCGAGCATCGATTGGGGCGACCAAACGGTTTCCACTGGCAGCGTCGTCTTAGCGAGCCAGTCCACCCCTGCCGGCCTCCCGTTCACCGTCGATGGATCGCACATCTACGCTTCCGCCGGCAGCTTCCAAGGCATGGTGACGGTCACTGACCCGACGACGACTTTCAGCGCGCAGACCACGTTCACCGCCACCGAATGAAGGCTTCTGCGATCGCCGGCTTCGCGCCCACTCTTTGGGAGCTCGCGTTCCGTCCTGTCCGCAAGCGCCGCCCTCGTGCCGCAACCGCAACGGCCGCAGCCGTTTCTAGGTGCTCTTCCAAGAAGTAGCGCGCCAATGGCGACGGAAGCAAAAACCTAAGACTCGTGGTTTCGAACCCGGCGAAGAGACCCGAACGCGCGCCGCCAAAACCGACAAAATCGCCCGAAGTCCCGCCAATCGTTCGTCTTCTCGCCCTCGCACGCGAGTGGCAAGGCCTGATCGACCGGGGCGAACTGCGGACGCAAGCGGAGCTCGCGGCGCGTTCCGGACTCCACCCGTACCGAGTCTCAAACATCCTTTGTTTGCTCCGGCTTCACCCGGCCATCCTGGCGCACATCGCGGCACTGGAGGCCGGCACCCCGAACGCCCTGAACGAACGCTGGCTTCGACCAATCGCGCGCCTCCCGCAGCCTGAGCAGCTTGCGGCTGTCGCCCGGCGGCTGGGCGTGGGGACGGCTTCCCTGCTGTCTCAGGAGGGCTGCGCGTGATGAAGCCGGTTGTCCCCCGACGTGCCGCCACTCAGGCCGAGCAGCCCGCGCGCGACGAGGTCCTAGCGTCATGATCGATCTTCTTGGCATGCAACGGGCCGTATGGCGTTCCGCGCGTACCACAACGGAGAAGATCGTCCTTTTAGCGATCGCTGACTTCTACAGTGACCGTTCGCCAGAACCTTGGCCCTCGGTCTCGACGCTGGCCGAACGCTGCAGTCTCGGGCGCACGGCGGTGCTTGAGGCCATTGCGGAGTTGGAGCGTGACGGCGTGCTCGTTGCCAGGCGCGTGCCAGGTCGTCCGAATCGCTACGACCTTTCGCACGTAACCCCGGTTCTAGCCCGAATGGCCACGCCAAAGGTTGCGGGCGCGCACGACTCCGGGCCGGAGCACGCCGTTGCCCGCTTGGTCATGGAGACGCTGCAATGGGACGACGACGCGAACCAGTCCGCGACGCAACCCGGTCCGCCTGGCGCGAGGGACCAGTCCGCTCGACGGACGGGACCAGTCCGTCTGTCAAACGGGCCACAAGCCCCCACCAGTCCGCTTGGCGGACGGGAGCAGTCCGCTTGGCGGACGGGACCAGTCCGCCTGGCGGACCCGAAGGATCCAAAGAAGGATCCAAAGAAGGAAGCCACTGTTGCGCAACCCGAGGCCGGCAAACTCATTCCGTTCGAGTCGCCAATTGCCGAGCGCGCCAAGCTCGTGCTCGAGGACCCGCGGGAGGCCCAACGGCTACGGCCGCAGCATTGGCAAGAAACACGAAGAATCGCAGAAGCGTTTGGCAGGGCCATTGGTTGTGACCGCCCATTGTCCGAAATTGCGCGCGATACGGGCCTGCGCGCAATCCTCGCGCTGCTTGCAGCTGGGTACTCAGTGGCGGACCTCGAGTGGACCGCCGCGAACGTGCCAAAACAGGATTGGTGGCGCCGCGGAGACCGCGCACGTGGCCTTGGTAGCCTGTCCGTCGAAGTCGTTTCGCGAGCACTTGGCGAGCGCGATGCGCGGCCGAGGTCGTTGTCGCAAGCACGCAATGTCGGGAGCGGTGAAGAGAGAAGAATTCATCGGAACACCCTGCTGGAGAACGCCGAGGCCGGCCGATACGGACTCGAAATTCGACGAGCGGCGCTCAGCGGGCCGAACCTCAAGGAGCTCGCGGACGAGCTCGAACAACGCGAAGCGAATGGTGATCTGCACTTGACCAGCCTCGCTGGCGCTCCGAGCATTGACGGTTTGACGAAGGTTTTGCCCGCACCAGCACCACGCAGCCAAGGACGTTCCGCGTGACCCTTCGTAACATGCACAGCTTGGTGATCTTGTCAGAGCGAAAGGTGGTCGCGAGGGTCAGCACGCTTCGGCAATGGCTGGAATTGGAAAGCGCGAGGGCGCGAACAATTGCAGCGGACCAACATTTGCTCTTTGCGAGTGTCGCAGAGTTTGTACTCCGCTGCGGGCGGCCGTTCGAAACACGTCGCATCGGCGACGCCGAGAGATACAGCGCGCAGCGCATTGCGCGCTGGTGTCGAGCCGAGCACGACGGGTTTAGATTTGGGCAACGCTTCTGGAACACGCAGCGCGCTCTCGGGTTCGACGTGCTGGATCAATTCCAGTATGTGGAGGGATTCGTGTTGGACGAGGGCGAGACCGTGCCACGTCCGCACGCTTGGTTGTGTACGATCGCGAACGGCGTAGTCGTCGACTTCACGGGTCCACCTGATCGAAGAAGGTATGCTCGAAAATGCCCACCGATGGTGCTCGGCGACTTAAGCGAGCGCAGTTACTTCGGCGTGGCGTTGCCACGCAACCTTGTACACGCCCAAGGTGAGGTGCTTCCCGCTCTGGCGGTTTATTCGAGATAGCGTCGCGCCGAACTTGAAGAGTTCCATCCAGCGACGTCGTCAAGCAGGTTAGGTTCAAGCCGGTGCCAGCGAGAGGCGTAGGCTCCATTCGGTCAATCAGAAGGCCCGGGAGGTTGTGCGCCTTTCGCTCTGTCATCGGCGAGCAGATCTGACATACTCAGCGCGCGATGGCGCGTTCCGATCTTCTCCTCAACCTCGTCCGAGCCGGTTCCCTTGGGGACCAGGTCGGCTTTCGACGCACGGTCGAGGCAATGATCGCAGAGGAGCGCGAACGACAGCATCACGTTGTCGCGGACCGGCTTGCGGAATACCTCGCGAACAGGGGCCGACGGTGCGCGTGGTCCGTCCACAGATGCCCCCGTCGGATCGTACGACGAGCACCATCCTGAGCGCGTCCTTGCCGATCTAGTGCTCCCTGAGGTCGTCTCAACCGCTTGCGGAGAGCTAGTCGAGGAACAACAGCGCGCCGACCTGCTTCGTTCGCATGCGATCGAACCGCGTCACCGGGTGCTGCTCACCGGACCGCCCGGCAACGGAAAGACAACTCTCGCCGAGGCACTGGCCGGTGAACTCGCATTACCCCTGCTCGTCGTTCGCTACGACGGGGTGATCGGGAGCTACCTGGGCGAGACCGCTGTTCGGTTGGCGCGGCTGATGGAGCACGTGCGGTCTCGTCGCTGCGTTGTGTTTTTCGACGAGTTCGATGCGATCGGCAAGGAGCGCGGCGACGAGCACGAAACGGGGGAGATCAAGCGCGTAGTGAGCTCGCTTCTGCTCAACATCGACGCACTCCCTTCCTATGTCGTCGTGGTCACGGCCACCAATCACCCCGAGCTTCTCGACCGCGCCGTGTGGCGTAGGTTTCAGCTTCGCTTGGAGCTCCCGCCCCCGAACCGGAGGCCATTGCCGAGTGGCTCCGGAGGTTCGAGCGGCGCAATGAGCTCAAGCTAGGGCTGACGGCGAAGCAGATCGACGAACACCTCACTCAACTCAGCTACGCGGAGCTCGAGGAGTTTTGCACTGACGTTCTTCGACGCCTTGTCTTGCAGGGAGCGCAGCGCAACACGAAGTCCGTGGTCGCATCGCGTCTGTCCCAGCTGTCCGCTCGGGTTCGGAAGTAGGAGATGCCGTCGCCCTCGCGACCGCTTCTCATTTCGCCGCCGGCCTCGAAACAAGCTTTCGTTCCGCAACGGCCGCGGGGCGGTGGCCCGAGCAACCCAAAGAAAGCGCGGCAGATCGAGCGCCTCGCCCCGAAATTCATTGAGCTGCGAGAGGCGCTCGACGCACGTCGCGGTGCGCGGCAAGGGGACGCGGCGGGGGTGGCTCTCGAGCAGGTGCTGGTGTTCGAGACGAACGGCCCCGTGAAGGACCTCTACGAGACGGTCGCGAAGACACCCGGTCTCGAATGGCTGGCCGACGAGGACCTTCGTGACCTCGCGCCCGATGAGGATTTCTTCGTCGCCGACAAGCCCGATAAGCCGGTCCACGCGCAGCTTTACCTCGTGCTCTTCAACCAGCAGGCGGTCGAGCAACTGCTGTCGCTTTGGCGCTCCTGGAGCACGGACGCGCGGCTTCCGGAGGAGCACCGTGGCTGGCTCGACGTCTTCCGACAGTTGCGCGAAATCCGGCGCTGGGGCGTTCGCGACCGACTCGAGGAAACCGGCATTCTCGCCTACTGGCGCGACCGCGTCGCAGCTCGCGTCGAGACCGTCAGTGTCGAGATTGAGCTGTGGTTCCGACAGGCCGAGCAGCGCGCGACTGTTGAGGGGCGCGTCCGCAACTTCGTCACGCGAGCGAGCGGTCAGGTATTGGCGAGCTGCACGATCGACGAGATCGCGTACCACGCGCTCGTGTGCAAGCTACCAATCGCTGCGGTCCAAGGCATGCTCGGCAATCCCGAGGTCGAGCTTCTGCAGTGCGACGAGGTTCGCCTAGTTCGTCCCACTGGACAGGCTGGCGCCCCCATTGTCACCGACGAGCCCGAGCAAGAAAGAGAAACGGCTGGACGCGAGGAAGGTGAACTGGACGATCCCCTGGTCGCACTCCTCGACGGGCTTCCGCTGGAGAACCATCGGCGGCTTGCTGGTCGCCTCGTTGTGGATGACCCGGACGAATGGGCCGAGACCTACCCCGTCGCAAGTCGCTGTCACGGCACGGCGATGGCGTCCCTGATCATACATGGCGATTTGGGTGCGAACGAGGAGCCCGCCCGACAGCGTCTCTACGTTCGCCCGATCATGCGTCCAGACAGCTTTGGCGGACGATCCGAGCATGCGCCAGAGGATCGTTCTTGGGTCGATCTCATTCATCGCGCGGTCCGCCGTGTCGTTGCGGGTGATGGAAATCTGCCTCCTGCCGCGCCATCCGTGCGGGTGATCAATCTGTCGATCGGTGATCCCTACCAGCCGTTTATCCGCTCGATGAGCCCGCTCGCGAAATTGCTCGACTGGCTCTCCTGGCGGTATCGAGTCCTGTTCATAGTCAGCGCCGGGAACCACCGGACGCCGCTCACCATCGCCGGTGGGGCGGACGACGTGACGCCGGAAAAGATCGTGATAGCGGTCGCCGGCGCCCAGCGCCATCGTCGGATCTTGTCGCCGGCCGAGGCCGTGAATGCTCTTTCGGTCGGCGCGACCGCGGAGGACGCTAGCGGGGCCTGGAACTCGCGGGCTCCGAACGAACACGATCTGGCCCTCCCCGAAGGTCTCCCGAGCCCGATCAGCGGCTTGGGCCGCGGATATCGACGCGTGGTGAAGCCGGATGTTCTCGCTCCAGGCGGGCGGGTCGTGTTCCTCGCCGGAAACACAGCGAACGACGAGACGAAATTCTCGCTTGCCGATCCGCGCCCGCGTCTCCCGCCTGGCCATAGGGTCGCCGCTCCGAGCGCAACACAGGGCGACCTTTCTGGGGTTCGGTTCTCCGCCGGAACCAGCAACGCAGCGGCGTTGGTCAGTCGAGCCGCGCTCCGAATCGCCACTGCGCTGCACGACCTCGGTGACCAGCCGAATTCGGCACAGCTCGCGCGGGTTCCGATGGCGCTGTGGCTGCGAACTCTGTTGGCCCACAGTGCAAGCTGGTCGACCGAAGCAACGAGGCTTGTTGAACGCGCGCTCCGGACGGAGAGCAACACGCACACGTTCACCGACGAGGTGTCGGCGCTTCTCGCGTTCGGCGTGATTCGCCCCGAGCGCGTGTTCGCGTGCACGGCGGAACGCGTCACGGTCCTTGCCGGTGGGGAGATCGCCGCCGATGAACGCTACGTGCATCACCTCCCTCCGCCACCGTCCCTGAACGCACACACGGCGTGGGGACGCCTCACGGTTACCCTGAGCTGGTTCTCGCCAGTCGAAGAGTCTGACCAATGCGTCGACTATTGCGCCAACACCTGGGGTCACTTCGTCGCTGACGATTTGCCCGGCTGCAACGACGAGCGCGTCACCTGGCAGAACTGCGAAAGCGCAGCCGCCCCCGGCGCCGCCAATTGGACCTGCACTCCGCCGGACGATTTCGGCATTTTCGGCAATCGCCCAGGAGCAACGGCTTGCTCCGCCCAGCGCACCGCATACGAGAACTGCCTCGTCTACGACATCGGGGACAACTAATCCAATCGGTGCCGTGCCTGTCAGGGCACGGCAAGGAACCTCCGGCCGTTCTGCACACTGCTCCTCGGGGCGGCAGTGCAGAGCGGCCGCTTCCTTTTTTAAGAGCGAGTGACTCGTTCTCGATTTGTTGTATAAGAAGCCCGGGATTTTTCGCTCGTTTGGTCCGTGAACGAAAAGGGGTTTCATGTCTCATTGTCGCTCGTCCCGGGGTCTGCTCGCGTTTTTGGCCGCGTTGAGCCTGCTGCTGTCGTGCCGTTCGTCTGGCTGCAGTGGCGATGCCGGGCATAGCAGTAGTAAAGGCTCTGACAATGAAGAGCAGCATGCGGCTCACCGAACCGAGATTGGAATCGCGACGTGTGACGAGTACGTCAGCAAAGTCGGGAAGTGCATTTCGGCCCACGCGCCCCAAGACCGGAAGGAAGCGCTCGAGCTCAGCTTGAAGCAGACGCGAGCATCGTGGACGGCGCTGGCTGCGAACCCAGGCACGCGCTCTTCGCTCGATCAGACCTGTGAGCTAGCGCTGACTTCGATCAAGGCCAGCTTCTCGTCGCTGTCGTGTGAGTGGTAGGGCGGAAGCACGCCAGGCCGCCGCGGTATGTCACCGCTGTCGGTCGGGCCATACGCTTCGCAACCACTCACTCCGTTGCAAAATCTCCGCTCGTGGCTGAGGGTGCCCTGACGCCGTCTCGATCAGGTGCAAGAGCGACCATGCCAGGCCGAAACAGTCATCCGGTCCAAATGCCTCGCAAAGGGCGAGGGATTCCTCGTCAGTCACTGGGGGGCTAATGGCCTTCAGCGCGGCATAGCGGCTCTGCACGTCTTGCTCGGCTGCGGTACTCGATTCTGGCAGGGCCCCAAGCGAGAAATTCCTCGACAGCCTTACGTATTGCCATTCTCACTTCTTCTGCATCAAGTGCCGGGGCCATCTTTTCATCGCCGTCGTGTGAGTGGTGGGGCGGAAGCGCGCAAGGCAGCCTCAGTCAGACGCGACCAGTGCCAGCGTCCGAAGCCAGCCACGCGGACGCGGCCGCGCCCGCGCCCGCGCCGAGGGAGTCACGCATGACGCTGGACCAGCCGCTACATGTCAGCTTCTTCGGTCGGTCCATGCAGTCTGCAGCCACTCACTCCGTTGGAAAATTTCCTCTCGTGGCCGAGGGTGCCCCGGCGCCGTCTCGATCAGGTGCAAGAGCGACCACGCCACGCCGAAACACTCATCCGGTCCAAATGCCTCAGCAAGAGCGAGTGATTCCTCGTCAGTAACTGGCGGGCTGATCGCCTTCAGCGCCTCATAACGGTTGTCCACGTCTTGCTCGGTTGCAGTGCTCGATTCTGGCAAGGGCCCTAACCGAAGAAATTCCTCGACCGCCTTACGTATTGCCATTCTCACTTCTTCTGCATCAAGTGCGGGAAGTTCGTCTTGTAGTATTGTAGCAAATCACGAAGGCCTTTGTCGTACTTCCCGCCGAAATTTTGCCGAATATCCCGGATGTCTCGCGCAAGCACCTTGCGAAACGGCAGCCCAGCCTCCGCCCGCGCGGTCGCAGCTCCTTTACCTCCGAATGTCCGCGTGAGCGCATGCTCTGCTTCCGGCAACACCAAAGCGCCGCCTTCCGCGCGTGATGTGAATCCGGCCGCTGCCTGGGGCATATGATGAGGGGTTAGTTTGTCCCCGACCACACGCCTCGCGTCCAAGTCTTTGAAGGCTCCCGCGTCTCCGGGTTTTACCGGGCATACATTGTGAGCCCATACCTCAGCATCACCAACGCGATACGCGTGCTCGAGCCCGACTTCGAGATTGTAAACGCGCTGGTTCGGCGCTGCGACTTCGATGCTGTCGATGGCGATTGAGCCAGTGTCGGTCCTCAGGTACATCCCCGGCGCGAGATCGGCCGCGGACGTCCAGCCCAACCCCTCGGCAAACAGCGGGTGTGTCGGAGTCAGCTCGAGGGCATCGCTCATCCCGTGCAGGTGAATGCGAAGGACCTGGCTTGCCACGTGTTGGAGGGTCGTGACCACGAGGCAGCCGGTGCCCGGTTGCTCTCGCGGTGCGGGATCGATGCCGGTCACGGTTGCCCAGCCAGACATCCCGAGCTCCCGGAGCTCGATCCAACCGTTGCCGGCGTCGAAGCCCTGCTCGTTCAGCCACGAGATCGGGCGCACGACGTCGAGCTCGAGTCGCTCGAACGGGTGCGTTGGGTCGGGCATCGTCAGATGAATCGTCCGCGCGTCGCCTGACAGATGTTCGTTCGTGCACTCCGCATTGCCAGCGGTAACACGCTCTCCGACCCGGAGCTGCTCGATGGGTACCTCTCCGCGTTCGGTGGCGACCAAGGTACCCGCTACGAAACAACCGGTCTCGCCGCTGCAGAGCCCGCCTCCACAACCTCCTCCCACTTCTTCGGTAGCGGCCGTGGCTGCTCCCTTCGAACTCGCCTTCAGTGCGTTGATTCCTTTGCCCACTCCATAAGCAACGCCTGCAAATGCTCCGCCTAGCGCCGCGTCAGTCGCGATTGCTTTGGGGTCGAAGGTCTTGCTGGCGTCGCCGGTTTCGATGCCGCGACTTGCAATGCCTCCGACCGCGCCCGCCGCCGCCCCAGCGCCCACCTGAACCGCGAGGCTTGCGCCGCCGGTGAGCCCAGCCACGGCCCCCGTGATGGCGCCGCCCACCGTCGCTCCGGCCAAGCCGCGAGCGGTGACGTCACCGCCGGTGATCGCTGCGCGCGCCAGGTAGACCCCGCCACCGATCGCGCCGCCGATCGCCGCCCCGACCAGGGCGGTGATGCACATCGGGCATTTCCCGTTGGGATCGCGAATCGTGACTGGGTTGTTCCAGCCATAGCTGTAGAGCGCGAGATTTTGCGGCAGGTGGACGCCGTGGTTGGTCTCGCCCTGCATGTACTCCGCCAGGATCGGATCGGGAGTCGTCCAGAGCCCCAACCGAGGATCGTAATAGCGCGCTCCGAAGTAATAGAGCCCTGTCTCGGCGTCGAGCTCCTTGCCATTGAACAGGTAGGGCTGACGCGTGTGGTTCGTGTCACTCGACTGATCGACCCACAGCTCGCCACTCGGGAAGTACTGCTCGTGAGCCACGAGGTTTTGGACCTCGTCGGTCGCGAAGGTCGTGCTGCCGAGCTGATCGTCGTGGAAGTAGGTCACGCTCGCGCGATCACTACACGCGGCGCACTCTTCATTCGCCTCGCTCGGCACGAACTTGCTCGCGACGCGCACGTCTCCCGCGAAGATGTGCTTCGTCGCCGGCACTTCATCACGCACCGTCAGGTATTGCCCGAAGTACGCGGTCTGGGAGGTGCCATTCGCGCGCTTGACCAAGCGCTGCCCAGCGCCGTCGTACAGCGCTTCTTGCAAAGTGACGTTGCCCTGCACGACCTTCGTGGCGCGATTATCGTCACTGTAGGTGACATTTCGCGTGGTCGGTGTGCCGGTGGTTCGCTGCCACGAGGACTGATTGCCGTTCTTGTCGTAGCTGAACGCGCGCTTCACTAAAGTGCTGGACCCAGGGACGGTGTCGTCGACTTCCGACGGCGCGTGCGGATGGACCGTCGTGGGATACGTGTACGCGGACGTGAAGGTCTGATCCGTGCGCGTCGTCGTTTGCGTGACGGTCGTCCCGGACAGCTTCTGAGTTTCGCTGACCTGCGCCTTCTGAACGACGTTGCTGATTGAATCGTACGTCAGCGACTCGCCGTAGTGGTAGCGATCCGTGGCGCTCGTCTGGTGCAGACCATCGGCCGTCTTGAGCTGATACAGGTCGTCGTAGGCGAAGTTTTCGGTGACCGGGCCGACCTTCACGCTGCCTGTCTGCGTGGCATCGAACGGCACGGCATTGGCAATTTGGGTGACGTTGCCGACCGGGTCGTATTGGTAAGCGACTTGTTGGAACGGCCGCGCGGGCAACCCGGCTTGCACCAGGGCCGGATCACGCTCGCTCGCACTGATGCCGGAGAGCCGGCGCGTGAACGGGTGATACGAGTAAGTGGTGGTGATGCCATTGCCGACCTTGAGCAGCGTCTTCTGCTCGAACTGGTCGTAGCCGATGTGCTGAACGTAGTTGTTGGTGATGCCCTTCTTGGTGACCCCGGTCACCGTATCGAGGTTGCCGCCTGCGTCGTACCCGTAGCTGACCTTCTCCGCGCTCGCACCCGGGTAGTAGACGGCGAGCAAGCGCCCGAACGAGTCGTAGTCGTAGGCGAGCGACCGCGCGACGGGGGGCGCTGTGCCCAATCGGTTGAGCGTCCACGTCTCTTGGTTGATGTTCCCGAGTGCGTCGTACTGATACGCCTTGGTTCCGGCTTCGCTCGTCTCCAGCTTGATGCGCGAGGCACGATTGAAGGCAATCGGACCCGCTTCGGTCGACGTGCCGTAGTCGTAGGTCACGTCCGTGGAATTGGGATAGTTGATCTTCTTCAGTCGGTTGAAGTCGTACTCGTAGCGAATCAGTTGGAAGCCAGTGGCAAGGTTCGATGTCTGTTTCGCCGCCAAGTTGCCGGACAAGTCGAACTCGAAGTCCGTGCGCCCAGCATCGGGGTTGACGAGCGTGACGAGCCTGCCCGTCGTGTCGTAGGTCGCTCGGGTCACGTTGCTCTTCGCATCCGTGACCGACAGCAGCTGGCCCAGCGCATCGTAGCCGTAGGACGTGATCAACGTCGTGGGCGTCGCGCTGCCTGCCAGGCGATTCTTCTCGGTCACCCTCAGCACGTCGCCTCGCACGCCTCGAAGCTCGACCTCATCGGAGCCGGGCAGCGGGGCGGTGGGGGTACTGGCCTTGACGTTCGCGTCCGATATCGTCGTTTGCAGACGGTTCGCGTTGTTGATCGTTCCGAAACCGTAGCTGGTGCTCGTGGTTGCAAACGTGTCGGCCTCTTGGCCCGCGGGTCCCGACAGCGGTGTCTTGGTGAGGACCGCGCGGTCGAGCACGTCGTACTCGTTCGTCAGGGCGAGAAACGTCGTTTGCGAAGCCCGTACCGTCGGAGGTTGAGTCGCGTCGAAGAATGGACGGTATTGCCTGATCAGTCGGCCTTGATCGTCATAGACAATCGCGCCGCTGACCTGCATCCCTACTTGGGGGCCCGTGCCCAGGTCTTGCGCGAGGTTCTTCTTGGTCTGGATGATGCGGTTGAGTCCGTCCGAAAAGGTCGACGTCACGATCGGTTGCGTCGGATGCTGGATGTCTCGATTCGCGGTGATCGCATACGCAGGGACGGGATTGCTCCCCGTGCCGCTCGCGGGCCAGCCCGCCTCGCTGTATTGAAAGGAAATGGTGTGATTGCTCGTGCCGACGTCGTACGGGCCATCGACCGACGAAAGGCGACCAAATTCGTCGTAGTTGAAGTTGGCGATCCCGCCGTTGACGTCGGTCTCGCTGGCCATCTTGCCGAAGCGAAGGTCCGTCACGGACGTGGAAGCGTAGCCAAAACTGTCGGACACCTGCGTGCGATAGGTTTGGGTCGGCGTATCGTAGATATAGTTGAGCGTGTACCCGCGCGGATCGATCGTCTTGATGACGTTGCCGTAGGCGTCGTAGGCGTAAGTCCAGGTCGGGTTCGTGGCGGGGTCGCCCGTGTTCGGTAGACCGGTGATCGGATCGACACCGCCGACCACGATTTCGTTCATCGTGAGCAGGGCGCCGTGGCTGTCGTATTTCGCGCTGCGATCACGCATCATCTTGCCGGTGTGGTCTTTCGCCGTGACCCGGCTCGGCTTGTAGATCTTGGCCCCGAGCAGCTGCTGATCCGCGTAATCGACGTGATAACTCACGTCGTTATTGAGGCCTGTGTCGCCGGCATCGATCATATCGGTGAGGTTGCCCAGGCAGTCCCAAGTGCGTGATTCGGTGGTCGATACCGGTGGTGTCGAGTTCGGATCCTTCGAGGTGCCCTCGTAGTGCGCGATCGTCTTGATGGCCTCGGCGGGGTACTGCGCTGGGAACGGCGAGCTCGAGTTGGGGAGATTGGAGCACCGATCGTCCGAAGCGTACGTGTAGCTCTGCACCTCGAACACGTTATTGCTCGCGTCGCGGACGATTGAACTCGAAGGCAGCGCCTTGCGATAGAAGTCTTGATTGTTGTAGTTGGCTTCCGTGGTCGCATAGATGCTGTCGTCGGCGGGGTGGATGCGCGCCGTGGTGACCTTCGCAAAGCCATAGTCTTCGCGCTCGATGCGATCGTGGAAGCCGGCCTGATCGTAGCTGAACCGCGTCACGTAGTGGTTATTGAACCCATCGTTGACGTCGACTCGGCTCAATACGTGCTTGGTCCCAGGCTCGTCCTGCTTGATCGAAAGATCGCGGCGAACGAGGTTGCCCTTTCGGTCGTATTGCACCTCGAAGCTACCGCCGAGGGGGCGATTCACCTTCGTGAGCAGATTGAGTTCCTGGGGGAGCAAGTTGAGCTTGGCCAAGACGGTGCTGTCGTCTTTGTCCTTGAAGACCATGTCCGGGCGACCGTCGCCGTCGAAGTCCTGGAACTCCGAGTGCGACCAACCGGAGCCGTTTTCGTAGAAGCCGGAAGCGCCAACGCACAAGAAGAAGCAGACTTTGAAGCTGAAGCTGGCCGTGAACGCCGTGCTGCGACGGAACGCCAGCGCGTCGTTGATGTCGCCTGCAAACGAGAAATCGTCGGGTGTGGGGATGGCCCAGGGCTGGAACTTCCAAAATGTATCGCTGTCGGCAAAGTGGTCGCCCATGTTGAGCCGAACGCGGACGAAGGGCGTACCCCCCGATTGGTCCCCGTGCCTTCGCAGAACCTGATCGGGCAAGCCATCACCGTTCACGTCGATCAGGTCGACCAGCGTGCGACTGACACCCCAGCTCCAGCCCGCGCCGGCGCTGCCGCCGATTCCGCCGGTGCCGGCCCCGACGCCGACGTTCAGGTTGTTGGTGCCGTTGTCTTGCATGCGGATGCCGTTGACACCAACGCCGCCATACGCGGTCACCAGCGAAGTGACCAGACTTTGTGTGATGGCGGTCTTGCCGATTACGCCCGTTGCCGAATCCCAAGTTGACGTCGACCATGCCTGCGCGGGCCAAGTCATTGCCGGCCCGAGCCGATACCCATAGTTCAGTTTGACGGCGAAGTTGTGGTCGCTGCTCGCGTCCGATCGGATGATGGCATCGAGTAGCCCATCCCCGTTCACGTCCATCCAATCGATACTGGTGCCTGACACCCCGTAGTCAGTGCCAAGGGAAAAGCCGGTCGTGAGCGACTTTTGCACGGAGCCGTCACTCCCGACGTCGTCGATGAGTTGGACGTCATCTCCTGGCGAGAAGCCGCCGCGGAAACTGGCGTGGTCGACACGCCTCAGGGCGTCGAGATTTTTGATCTCTGCGATCGTCGTGGTCCAGGTCGGGATGAACCCTCCTTTGCCGTCCCCATACTGAACCGTCCCGTCTGCCGAGATCGCGTCTGGCCAGCGATCACCGTTGAGATCCATGAACTCGTGATCGTTCGACGTTCGCCCCTTGTTCACCCCCAAGCTGACGCCGAACTGAGCGCCGAGCTCGAAATTCCAAGTACTGGCGTGGCGCAATGAATTGAGCCCGGCGCCGCCGCCGTTGCCGAGCCGCGAGCTGCCGCGGCTCGCGCTGAATTGGCCTGGCGCAATGTAGGCTCCTCCGGGTCCGGACCAACTCTGGCTCAGATTGGGCGGAGGCAGCAAAAGTGCGCTATTGTCGTGCTGCGGGACGCCGAAGAAAAATACGGTAGGGTTGCTGACGGGATTGTTGTTCGCGTCGAGCGGGAAATAGATGTTGTTCGGGGTGAACGCTAGATCGCCGTTGTAGAACCCGTCTGACCAATGGTGAAAGCCGCCAGACATCGGATCCTTGGGCAGGTTGTTGGCGTCGAGCTCGAGCCAGTGCGGATCCCTGTACGTCCAGTTCACGGGAATGCCGGAGAGCGTGGAAGTCGTCGGGGTCACGGGCTGCTCCGAATACACGTTCACCATCAGCTCGTCGCCCGTCTGAAGGGCGACACTCAAGTTGTTGATGGAAACGATGCCGTCACCGCTGATCTTCTTCTTGAGATAACTCTTGTTCACGCCCTGAACGACCACGGTGGCGGCCGCGGCGAGGGTCGGATCCATGAACGAGAAACCCAGTGAGCCATTGAGAGTCACTGTCTGTGGCGAGGGCGCGACGAAGGCCTGCGTCGGTGCGCCGATGAACTGGGGGAAGCGATAGCTCAGGTGCGCCGGTTGACTGAGGATGTCGGTCGAAATCGGGTTGCCGGACTCTGGATCTCCAGGGATCGGGCATTTCAGCGGCTGATCAGCGGCGCTCTTGCTGCAAACGATGGGCGTGCTCACCGGATTACAATACTGAGTGGTGCTGCTCGTGATGTTGCGGCAGTAGCGCGTGTATTGGATGCGCGGGTTCAACCCGAGTTGATTCAAATCGACGGGCGTGTCCGTCTTGATCTCGATCGTGATGCTGTCGCCTTTTTCGACGGTGACCGTTTGGTCGATGTTGATCGTCGCCGCCGACATGGGGTCGATCTTCGGCAAGCCCCCCGACGGAAACTCGATGCTCGTGTTCGGGCTGGCGTGCGGGTGCAGGTAAAGGTGGATCTCCACCTCGTCGGAGGCGGTCCCTCGGGTCGGCGCGGGATCGAACGAAGAAGGGTTGTAGACGCGTACATCGCCGTCGGCCGACGCCACCCACTGCACCTCGGGGCGCAGCAAACGGAAGTCCTTCTGCTGTGAGAATTGGTAGACGGGGAGGCCGTAAGGCTCCTGCAGCATCTGGTCGTTGTACTTGACCAGCGGATCCCACAAGACCTGGTTGCCGAGCGACTCGAGCGCAAGTTGGTCGGTCGAGCCCGACGGGTCGTGGTGGGGAGCGGTCATGAAAAAGAGCGCGTCGCCAAACGCCACCGTCGTGGTCGGGCTGCCCGCGGCCGGATCCATGGGCGAGCAGCCACTCGTGCCGGTCGGGAAGCAGAGCGAGGTATCGCTCGGATCGATGGAATGAGCCCAGAGCGTGGAGGTCGTCCAGCCCCCGCCCGAGATGGGCGTGGCCTTGAAAATCGACACGTCGACGCCATTGCCGCCGGCGTTCTGCTTCTGGATCGAATTCTTGATCGTCACCGGACCCCCAAAAGGGGCTGTCCAACGCACGAGCGGATTGATGCGGGCAAGCCCGCCGTTTTGGCCTGCATCAGCGATGTAGTCTTTGTTCGGATCCTTGGAGTTGATCGCCAGGTTGTTGTTGGTGGTCGACGACGCATCCGTGAAGTGGTTCGTGCCGTCGTTCTTGAGCCAGTGCAGTTGATTGTTGCTGACGAAGGCACGGTCCACCCAGCCGTCACCGTCGATATCGGCCATGACCGCGTCGTCGTCCGTGGACGTCGACGTATAGCCGACGGTTACCCCGAGACCGGAGAAGCTCACCCCGCCATTGATGCTCCATCCCGATTTGCCGGTGTGTCCGAGCGAATCAATGCCCGCGACCGGTAGCGAGTGCAGATGCGCCGCGGTGTCGCCGGGAAAGTTGGAAAGCTCCGGGTGCAGGAAGTTCATGAACGCGCTGTCGCTCGCCGCGAGATCCGGGAGGCCGTCGCCGTTGAAGTCCTGCAGGGCGAGCCGCGTGTTGTCCGAGCCTCCGTTGGCCCCTGCGCTCACGGTAAAGGACACGATGGGTAGGCCGATGCCCACCGTCCCGCTCCCGCCACCCATGGTGTCCTCGGTGCGCGAGAGGGCCGAGCCATTGGGCGCCGAGCCCCACGTCGTCTGCGTTCCAAAAGCCTCGATGCCCGGCGTGCCATTCACGTCGATGGCTTGAGCTCCGCCATACTGGAAAGTGTGCTGATCGAGCTCTTTTACCCCGCCCAAACCGAGCTGTCCGATGGACGTCAGTAGGCTCTTGTAGAAGTGGCCCAAACTGGGAGCCTCGTAGGCGAGCTGGTAGCGGCGGATGAGCGTTGCCGGTTGAGGGGCAGCATTGACCAGCGACACATCGACGTGGTCGAGCCGATAACTCGTACGTTCTTGAAAGCCGGGGCGACCGGAAATGATGACGTCTGGGCGGACGATGTTCGGCTCCCGAAAGAACTCGACGCGGTACGCGGCCGCCAGAGCCGGGCTGACGTGCGATGTGTACTCGATCTTCGACGGATAGAGCTCGCGGTAGTCTTCCCCGCTTCCCGCGGCCGTTCCTCTGACGGTCTCGTAGGTGTACACCATCTGATTTCCGAAGGTGTCCTTGACCGACGAGAGCGCCCAACGGAAAACGTTACAATCAACCGGAGTGGTCCCTGGTTGAGCTAGCACCGCACCCGGCCCGCCATAGGTATAGGCCCTCCCGTGCTTGTCCGTCACGGTCCAGGAAGTGACGCAATTGCCCGTGACATTGCGCACGATGGTGTCGAACGATGACTCGACACGGCGGACATAGGTATTGCTGGCGGCGGAACTCGGTACGATCTCTTCACCATCAATCTGATAGTGGTCGCGCCCGTATTTCACCTCGTCGTACCTCGGCACACCGAACCGCCCGTCGGCCTCGATCGTCGGCAGCCGAAGGTCCCAACCCATGCCGAGCCAGCCGTTCGGCTTTTCGCTGTTGTAAGTGAATGCCAAAGTCGGCTCAATCCCGTTTCGCCCCGGGGGGAGCTCGACGAGATAGTGCAGGTTCATTGCCCCGCTGGAGTTCGCCGTGGGCGGCGCGATGAGGTCGACGCCCGCGCCCGGATCTCCGGTCTTGATGCCCTTCATTTCGTTCGAATTGAACGACTTGATGCCAGGCTCGTCGGGCATCGCCAGCGTCGCGGCAATGAAATCGGTGAAGTGCTCGGTGAGACTCGTCAATGAGCCTGCGCTCGCTACGTCGTAGCGACCGATGCGCTGCCAGCTCCCGAGTGGCTTGTCGTAATAGTACGCAAACAGCTCTCGTTCGGTCTGACCTTGATTGAGCGCGGCCGCATCGTAGGGGAGCGTCAGTTTGACCGGCTTCTTGAACTTCAAACCATTCGGACCGAAGCGGTACGCGCGATGCTCTGGCGTGGCGTTGTTCACGCGCGGCGCCGGATCGGGTACTTGATCCGCGACGAGCGGCCGGACCGTGATGCGCACATCGTGATCCAGCGCGCCCGCTGGGATCTCGAGTTTGGCCCCCGCAAACGCGATCGTCTTCTGCTCGCCGGCCCGCACCAATTGAGCGTACGGGGCCCCTTCGTCCTCGACAGTGGCGTCGTTCGCGACCACGGCATCGTCGACGCACGAGTCGAGCTTCACCGTGCGCCGAACGAGTTTGCCGCTCGAAAGCTTGGCTTCGAGCACAGCCGACCAAGACTTTTGCTTGTTCGACGGTTCGGCCAATTTCAGCGCGAAGCTGTTGTCGACGGCGAGCGACGCGGAGACATCCTCGCCGTTCGCGCGCAGCGCGACCACCAGCTCCCCACGCGGAGGCGCAATGAACCCGGTGACCAACGCTCCTCCGTTGCGGCATTCCCCGTGCAGCGGATAGCTGATGGCGATGGCGCGCGCGTCCGCGTCGCTCGGCAGCGGGCTCGCCGTCACGACCACTTCGGAGACGGGCGAGAGACGCCCTTCGCCGCGCCCCGAGCCACCACCGGCCGCCCTGTCGACCGACACGTCGATTGCCGTCGCATTCGCTGGCAACGAATCGAGTCGCACGTGGTGCCAGCCAGCCGACCGGCCCTGAAGGTCGACGTATTGCGGAGCTCCCGCGTTCGCTCCCGTGGCGCGAACTGCGATGCGCCCGGCGCTGGGCTCGAGTAGCTCGAACACCAAGTCGTGGGCTTGGGATGGTCGATCGAGTGTGAAGTGCTGAGTGGACGCCGTAGCGGTTCGCTTCGCGTCCGCCATCCGCGCTTCGTACAGCGACGAATGGCCAGTTCCCAAAATGCGCACGCGCCGCACCGAATACTCCGGCGCACCCGCTTCGGCCAAAGGCAAGAACCGGATTTCGTTGTCCCCGAGCTTGAGCCAATCGGGCGAGATTTCTTCAACCTGTAGACCGCCTTCGACGCCGCCGGAATTACCGCGCACCGGCGCGCCACCGCGCGGCGAAAGACCGTTGATTTGACGCACGGCTTGCGTGAAGTGACCGAGCCCCGTCAGCTCGTAAACGAGGAAAGCGTGCGCCCACGAGCGCGGGTCCGCGGACAGCTGCACGTGCACGACTCCGTCTTGCGGCCCAGCTGCCCCAAGCGCGACGCGTGTCGCCGTGACGCGATCCGGCGTTGCCTGCGCGACGAGCGCGCCCGGAGCGGCGTCGGCCAAAATTCGATCGGCTAGCACCGGATCGGTCGCGTCGCGCGGTGGCTGCCACCGCCCCCAGAGCCCGATTTCAGCAGGCCCCGTGAGTGAGATGGGCGTCCACTTGACTACCAGGCGCGAGATCTTCGTCGGATCATCGACCGAGATGCGACGCCACTCGTTGGTCCCCACATGGACTCGCACCGCCTCGAGTCCGGGGATAGCGCTGAAACTCAGTCCGTCTTGAGCGAAGAGCGACAAGGTTCCTTCGGTGGGGCCGAGGATGGTGATTCCGGAGAGGGCCCGCGGATCTTGCAAATCCACCGCGAAACTGACGGGTTCGCTGGAGGCAGGCGTCAGCGCCGTGCTCGAATTCCCATCGAACAACTGCCAGGGATCGGCGCCGCCGCGCGCTGACAGCGATTCGACTCGCTTGGGCAGGAGCGGCACGGCCAAGACCTCCGAAGGGCTCGCGGCGGGCCGCGGCGAGGGGCTCCGCGAGTCGCTGTTGGCTGCGCGGGACGGTGTGTCGTCGCCTTCGCAATAGTCGGCGAACCAGCGGTTTGCTCGGTCTGCTGCGGCACGTTGGTCGGACAGCGCTTGCGCAAAGGCCTGCGCCGGCATCGGAAGGGTCAATGCCAGGATCACCGTGGCCGCCAAGAGGCGGACGCTCCACCCGTGTCGTCGAATCGGACTCATGACGTGTGTCTCCCGTTTGCGACTTGCCTTGCCTAGGACCGGAGTTGGAATGCGGCGGGTTCGTACTTGGATCAAAGGGCCCATGACTCACCGTTGCTGACGTGACAGGTCCGCACAGCGTGCGGCTCGTGCAAAAACCGGCGAACCCAGAACTGGCTTCAGGGGTTCAAACTCAAACTGTGAACGTTGGCGATGCCGGTTCCGGACACGCCAAAGAGGCACAGACTCTCGACGCCTGGACTATTCGTGATCGGGACCGTCCAGTTTGCGTACGTGTTGTAACTGCCGGTGTTGGTGGTGGTGAAGCTCCCAATCTGGAAGCCCGTCGGCGACCCGATTCGCACCGAGAAGCGGTTGCCGCTCGAGCCGCTCGCCGCATTCACCACGATATTGTGCACACCGGTCAGATCGACCCCGTCGTAGCAAAACCAATCATTGACATCGAAGAAGGTCACGTTGCCGCCCGTGACGGTGATGCCTTGTTGGCTGCTGACTGGGCTCGCCGGCACGACGCTCCCGAGCGAGAAGTTCTTGGTCACGGTCGCCGAGGACAGCGTCAAGGTGCGCAGGTTGACGATGCCGTTGCTGGTATCACCGCTGAAGCAGAGCGTCTGCTGACCCAACGTCGGCGAGATGGCGATATTGAGCGTCGTGAACGTGGTCCAGCTGCCGGTACTGAGCACGATGGCCTGCCCGATTCGGGTTCCGGTTTGCGAACCGACGCGAACCGAGAACACCCCACCGCTATTGGCGCTCGCCACGCTGGCGACAATCGAATTGACCCCCGTGAGGTCTACCCCGAGGTAGCAAGCGTAGTCGTTGGCGTCGAGGCTCGCGACCCAGCTGCCGGGGCTTCCCGTCTCGATGGTCGTGCCCGACGAAAAATCCGGCGGAGCGGCTGGGATCGCGCTACCGAGCGCATATTTGGCCGGTAGCAGCGTCGCGGATAGAGTGAAGCTCTTCAGATTTCCGATGCCGGGGCCCAATTCACCGACCAAGCACAGCGTGGTAAAGCCGCTGCTCGGCGTGATGTTGGCCGCAATATTGGCGAAGGTCGTCCAGCCGCCGGTGTTGGGCACGACGAACGTCGCGATGCGCGTGCCCGTTGGGGAACCGAGACGAGCCGAGAAGACGCCCCCCGAGTTGGCACTCGCCACGTTGGCGACAATCGAGTTGACGCCCGCCAGATCCACTTCGTCGTAGCAGACGTAATCGGTCGCATCGAAGTTTGCTACGGAGTTACTGGCGTCGGTGGTCGTGCCTTGAGATCGGTCCGGTGGAACGGCCGCAATCGTGCTTCCGACCACGTACTTGGGAATGAGTGGCAGCGCGGACAGTTCGAAGCTCTGTAGCGCGGCGATGTTCGTGCCCGATTCGCCGCGCACGCATAAGGCATGAGTTCCGGGCGTGTTCGAGATCGGGATCTGTTTCGTCTTGAAGGTCGTAGCGCCGCCGGTGGAACTCACGTTGAATGAGCCGATCTGCGCGCCGGTTGGGCTATCGATGCGGAGTGAGAACGAGCCGGCCGCGGTCGCGCTCGCGAAGGTGACGAGTAGCTTCTGAACACTCGTCAGTTCGACGCCGTAATAGCAGAGGTAATCATTGGCATCGAAGGAGATCACATTCCCCGCAGGACCGGTCTGGGTTCCGACCTGCACGTCCGTGGCGGAGGCGGGGATGAGTGCCGGAAGCGGGGGAGTGACGACCGAGTACCTCTTGGGCGGAGCGACGCACTGTCCAAACGGGTCATCGCACAAGGAATTGAAGCCGCAGGTCCCGCAGTTGCCACCGCAACCGTTGGAACCGCACGTCGCGCCCGTGCACTCGGGCACGCACACCGGCACGAGGTAGAAGCTCCGCAAGTTCGCGATACCGGTGCTGACTTCTCCCCGAACGCACAGCGTGTGCAGGCCGGTGGCGGTGGGGTTGAGTTGGAGCGTGAGGGGCTTCCAGGTCTCCCAGCCACCGGTTGCAGGCACGACCACTTGACCCAGCTTGGTGCCGTTCGGGCTGTCCAGACGCACGCTGAACGCCGCGTTGTTGCTGGTGTTGGCGCTGGCGTAGGTCGCCGTGATCGCGACCACGTCATTCATGTAAACGTTGTCGAAGCAGATCGAGCTGCCGGTGTCGAAGTTGCCGATGTACGGCGGGTTGCCGACGACTTGGGTGCTCGTTTGACTGGTGAAGTCGACGGCGTTGATCGTGCTGCCCGCCTGATAAGTTCCGGGGCCCCAAGAGATCCCGGGCAGCGGTTTCGTCTTCTCCCCGGCGGCTGCGCTGAGCTGCGTGCCATCCAGGAGCAGGGCCCGCAGAACCGTCAGCGCGACTTGCTGCGTGGAAACCGGATCGATCACCGAGACGTGGCTCGTGATGCCCGGATTCGAGATGAGCAACGGGACATTGATGTCGTCTTGAGCGCCGCCCCCATGATCGGCGTGCTTCGTCCCCACGGTGTCGGTATAGATGACCCCGAGATCGGGCTGCACGAACACGTTGGGGGCGCGGGCGGCGGCGAGCAGATCGGTCGAAGACTGAGGATCGCCGAATGTGTCAGCGAGCTCTGAGCCGCTCGTGATGTTCGTGGAAAAGATCGAGCCAGTGGGTCTCACCGTGGCGCCGATGAGCTCGTCGGTGATCGGATCGTTGAGGGTTTGGACGACGCTCGATAGCCGGACGTCGTTCTGGTCCTGCAGCCAGACCAGCGCCGAGTCGCCCATCTGAACGTGTCCGGTGATCGAGGGACTGCTGACGCTGTTGGAGTTGACGAAGGGAGCCTTGGTGACGTCCACATCGACCGCGGCGTTGGTATTGGGATCAAAAGTAGATTGAACGACTGACCGCGGCTCGCCGGTGATGGGATCGAGCTTGCTGGTCGGAGAGGTGGTGGCGCCCTCCTTCTCCGTGCGCCAGCGCTTGGGATCGATGGGAGCTTGGCCGTGCTTCGAAGTCAGAACAACGAGGGTCTTGTCGCGCAGGTGCTTGGCATCGAGCTCGCTGAGGATGCGCCCGATCGAGGTGTCTACGCGCTGAAAAGCAGAGAGGAGCAGCGGACTCGGGTCGGCAAGATCGTTGATGTAGCCCCCCGGCGGGATTCTCTCGGCGACCTCGACGGCCGTGAAATTCAACCCGAGCACCGTTGGCACGGCGGACGCCCTGGACCCATCCGCCGCAACGCCATCGATCTTGTTGATTACGGCTTGAACTTTGACGTCGTCGTACGCTTGGGCGGCTGGTACGCAATGGGCGTAGTCGATCAGGGGGATGGCACCGACCGAATTACTCGCGTTGCACAGAGCCTGACTGCCTCCCAGATTCACGCCGTTGACGTTCGAGCCGCCGTTGGCGACCGCAGACGTGAACTCCGGAGAGTAGAAGTCGGACAGGCCCTTACCCGACGGTCCCGAGAGCATCTCGTAAGAGGCGTGATTGTCCGTCCACGCGGTGCGGCGACCCGAGCTTTGAACGACTTCGAAAAGCGTGTTGGCTTTGAGGAAATTGTGCGGGTAGACCGGGACGCACGCGCCCTGGCTATCGATGGTCAACGGGAGGTTGGCGGCGTTGATGGGGCTGAAAGTGAGACTCTGAGCTACCGCGAGCGTGCCGTCATAGATGACTTCCGTGCCCACGTTCCCGGCGCAATTGCTACCGGGAGGGTAGAGGGTGCGATCGAAGACGTCTTCGTCGTACACGCCCGTGGTCCTGGGTGAACCACCGGTCACGATCGCGAGCAGCCCGGGGAAGGTACCCGATGGTGTTGGGGTCGTGACGTTGGGGTAGTCGATCCCTTGCGAGAACAGTGCTCCAATGTTGGAGCGCGGATTGTTGGCTACCCACTTGTAGAAGTCGGCGGCGTGCATGCCGTCGACGCTCAAGAGCAGAATACGCCTGAGCCCGGTATTGGGCACCACGAGACTCGCGGCCGTACTCGACGCGGCCGTACTCTTGTCCGAGGCGGTCGTTGGCGCGGCGGTTCCGGCACTCGCCGCCGCTCCGTTCGCGGCGGCAACGGCTGCGGCCGCCCGAGCGGCGAGCGCGGCGACGTCCAGACCGCCAGGCGTGGCTTTGACTTTGGCATTGAGATTGCTGGTCGCGCGGTCGGCCGACTCCTCGGACTTCGAGGATTGCTCCCCGGGACTGCAACCTACGGCTGCCAGTGTGAGCACGGTGCACCAAAAACGCAGTTTCATCGCTGCCCTCCGCCCCAAATGGCGTGACCTTCAATTCGCGCTAACCGTCGTGACCTCGAGAAAACAATTGCTTCACCCCGAACCCGTTGCGCGATTCCGACCGGCACGTTCCAAGCCTGCTCGTGCCGGTCGAAATCAGCGGGGTTATCACGGAGACAGAGTGAAATTCTGAAAGTTGGCGATGCCGGTGCCGGAGACACCGAAGAAGCACAACCGCTGCACACCCGGACTATTGCTGACCGTGACATTCCAATTCGCGTAGGTGTTGTAAGAACCAGTGTTGCTCGTGGTAAAGCTTCCGATTTGGAATCCGGTCTGTGAACCGATCCGCACCGAGAAGCGATTTCCAGAGCTGCCGCTGGCGGCGAGCGCCTTGATGGTATGCACGCCGGTCAGATCGACGCCGTCGTAGCAGAACCAGTCATTCTGATCGAAGAAGGTGATCGTGGTGCCGTTGAGGGTGATGCCTTGCGAGCCGTTGTTTGGTCCGCCGGGAATCACGCTGTTGAGTGAGAAGCTCTTGGAAACGGTGGCCGCGGACAGCGTGAGGTTCTTGATGTTCCCGATCCCCGTGCCGCTATCGCCTGTGATGCACAGCGTGGTTACGCCAGCAGTTGGAGTGATCGCGATGTTGAGGTTGGTGAACGTCGTCCAGCTGCCCGTACTCAGCACGATGCTCTGGCCGATTCGGGGGCCTGTGGGCGAACCCGTTCGAACCGAGAAGACTCCACCGCTATTTGCGCTGGCAATGTTGGCGATGATTGAATTGACGCCGGTCAAATCCACGCTGTCGTAGCAGAAGGAGTCGTTGGCATCGAAGTTGGCGATGAAGCCGCCCGCGTCGTTCGTGGTGCCTTGTTGGGCGTCCGGGGGCGTGGCCGGAATCAGACTGCCCACCTGGTACTTCGAGGGGATGACCGTTGCCGACAGTAGGAAGCTCTTCAGATTGGCGATGCCGCTGCCGGTTTCGCCGACGAAGCACAGCGTGGTCATCCCGCCACTCGGCGTGATGTTTGCGCCCACGGTGGCAAACGTAGTCCCGCTGCCGGTGTTCGGAGCACGGAACGTCGCGATGCGGGGGCCAGTCTGCGAGCCGGTCCGTGCGGAGAACGTGCCGCCACCGCTGGCACTCGCCACCGTCGCGACAATCGAGTTCACGCCGGAGAGGTCGACCTCTTCGTAGCAAACGAAGTCGTTGCTATCGAAGCTCGAGACGAAACCGCCCGCATCGTTGGTCGTGCCCTGTTGTGAATCGGGGGGCGCGGCCAAAATCGTGCTGCCCAGCGTGTACCTCGGCAAGACCGGTTGGTCCGAGAGTTGGAAGCTCTGCAGCGTGGCGATGTTGCTGCCCGTTTCACCTCGAACGCACAGCGCGTGCACGCCGAACGTGTTCGCGATCGGGATCTGTTTGGGTTTGAAGGTCGTGGCTCCGCCCGTGGCCGGGACCGTGTACGACCCGATCTGCGGCCCGTTCGGGTCGTCGACGCGGAACGAGAAGGTCCCACCGGCCGTAGCGCTCGCCAGCGTGGTCACGATCTTCTGCACGTTCGTGAGCTCGACGCCGTAATAACAAACGTAGTCGTTTGCGTCGAAGGACACCACCGTGGTCGAACCCGAGCCGAGCGTCGTGCCCACCTGATTGTCGTAGTCGGGGGCCTTGATGAGCGATGACAGCTGGGGGTTGATGACCGAGTACTTCGTCGGCGGAACGACGCATTGGCCGAAGGGATCGTCACACAAGAAGTTGAAACCGCAGGTTCCGCAGGTGCCGCCGCAACCGTCCGAACCGCACGTGGCGTTGGTGCACTCGGGCACGCACACCGGTACCAGATAGAAACTCAGCAGGTTGGCAATGCCAGTGCCCGACTCCCCGCGGAAGCACAGGCTGTGTAGGCCCGTTTGCGCCGGGTTGATGGTGATCGTGAACGTCTTCCACGTGGTCCAGCCACCTGTCGAGGGTACGGTGACCTGACCTACCTTCGTTCCGTTCGGACCGTCGATGCGGGCACTGAAGACGTTGTTCGCGGCGGTATTGTTGCTCGCGACCGTCGCGGTGATCGAAACCACGTCGGTCAGATAGACGTCATTGAAGCAAATCGAGCTGCCGGCGTTGAAGGTGGCGACGTATGGCGGATTGCCGGCCACCGTCGTGCTGGTTTGGCTCGTGAAATCGACCGCTTTGATCGTGCTGCCTGCTTGATACGTGCCAGGACCCCATACGATCCCGGGCAGTGTGGTCGTCCCTTCGGCGGCGGCCGCGTTCAGCTTGGTGCCGTCGAGCGTTAGGGCTCTGAGAACGGTCATCGCCACTTGCTCGGTCGATACCGGTTGGAGCAGGGACACGTGGTTCACGATGCCCGGGTTGGAGATGAGCAACGGCACGTTGATGTCGTCCTGCGCTCCGCCCGCGTGGGCGGCGAGCTGATCGAAACCGCCCGCATAGATCACGCCCAGGTCCGGCTGAATGAACACGTTTGGGGCGCGCGCGGCCGCGAGCAGATCCGTCGACGATTGGGCATCGCCAAACGTTTGGACGAGCTCGGCCCCGGCCGTGACGTTGGTCGAGAAGATCGAACCTTGGGGCCGCACGGTCGCACCGATGGCGGTGTCCGTCGCCGGGTTGGTGAGCGCTTGGACGACGTTGGTGACGTTGGCGTTGTTTTGATTCTGCAGCCACAGGATGCTCGAATCGGAGTTCTGCATGTGCCCGCCGGTGACCGTGACGCGCCCGCTATTGGGGTTCACGAACGAAGACGGGGTGTCGACCGTCGGATCCACCGCTTGCACGTACGGATACGGGTCGTTGACACCAGACAGGCCCGGCGCGGCGAAGGTCTCGTTCCGAAATTTGCTGCCATCGATCGGAGCTTGGCCGTGCTTGGCGGTCACGACGACCAGCGTCTTGTCGATGAAATGCTTGAGGTCGAGCTCGGTCAGGATTCGCCCGATCGAAAAATCGACGTGATCCAGTGCTGCCTGCAGCAGGTCTTTCGGATCGGCGGCGGCGTTCAGGTAGCCGGCTTTCGGCACGTCGATGCGTTGTGCCACTTCGACCGCCGCGAAGTTCAAACCGAGCAGGGTGGGGACGGCGGATTGCCGCGAGCCATCCGCTGAAAATCCGTCGATCTTGTTGATCACAGCTTGAACTTTGACGTCGTCGTAGGCCTGTGCCGCCGGAATGCACATGCTGTAGTTGATGGGGCCGCTGCCAACGGCGTTGGTTCCAACGACGCACGCCGAGGCCGCGCCGGTGAGATCGACGCCGTTCACGTTACCACCCAAGGCCACCTGAGAGGTGACGTCCGGGGTAAACAGTTCAGAGACGCCCTTACCCGACGGGCCGGACAAAATCTCGTAAGAGGCGTGATTGTCATTCCACGCGGTGCGGCGCCCACTGCCCTGAACGACCTCGAAGATCGTCGAGGCCTTGAGGAAACTATGCGGATAGACCCCGACGCAATTGCCTTGGAGGTCTTTCGTCAGCGGCAAGTTGTCCTTATTGATCGGACTGAAGAGCTGAGTCCAGTCTTGCGCAATCGAGCCGTCGTAAACGATTTCCGTGCCTTTGGTACCTGCGCAGTTGCTGCCTGGCGAATAAAGCGAACGATCGTAGGAGTCTTCTCCGTAAACACCGGTAGATTTGGGTGAACCGCCCGTAGCGAGGGCGAGGATACCCGGAAATGCGCCTGCCGGAGTGGGAGTCGTGGCGTTGGGATAGTCAATTCCATGCAAATACAGCTTGCCAATGTTCGAGCGCGGAAAATTAGCTACGTATTTGTAGAAATCAGCGGCGTGCATGCCATCGATACTCAGCAGAACGATATGACGGAGCCCCGTATTCGGGGTGACGGAAACCCCGCAGGTTGGACACGGCGCATCAGCCGCATTCGCGGCCTGAGCGGCGAGCGCGCTGACGTCGAGGCCATTATTCAGCTGAAGAGCGGCCTTGCCCACTTCTTCCCCTGGTTTCGAAGGGCCGGCCACGGAACTGCAACCCACGAGCGCCAACGACAGTAGTGCCCACCACGATTTCGGTTTCGCTTCCATCATAAACCTCCGGCGACGTGACCTACCCTCACGCGATGCTGAAGGCTCATTAACATACTCGGTTCGACTTTGTGTGGACTTTCTAACTGTCTGTCTGTCTATTTATTTGGCGTGCGTTCGCTTGCGTGTCAGTTGCTCACTGACGGCGTCACCGGAGGTTCATTGTTTGTCACGAGCGCGTTAATTCGGCGTTTGAAAATCGGGCGCCAATTGGCACTCTGAATGGGTGACGAAATTCGCCGGCATCCAATCGTCTCGTCATGGCCTTTCGTTCGGCGCTAATGCTTCTCGTCGCCGCCACTCGAAGATGGCAGTGGCGCTCGATTCGAGTGTTAGCGTCAGCGTGGAACTTCGGGTGCTACGAGCGAGCAAAAGTCATTGATGCAGAAGTTTGTGGAGTCACAGCAATCCGCGTCCGATTGGCAGGCTTCCTGAGCTTCCGCGCAGCTGGCTTTTGGCGGTGGACTACAAGCCAGAGTCCCCGCGTCTGCGGACCGACGACAGTAACCGGCGCAGCATTGGTCACCCGACGCGCAATTCTCCCCATTCTGCCGGCACGGATCGAGCACCCAAAAGCCTCGTGAGTTCCCCGCGATCAGTTCCTGCGCCGGCAAGTAGAAAGCGGGGTGACTCGGATCAGTCCGTTTCAGGTTACCTGCGGAGAGCTTGCCGTCGGTGAAGCCGTTGATGTCGATGGCCGCGACCCACAGCTTCTTGCTCGTGACTTGGGCGTAGTCCGAAGAGTCATAGCTGTCAGGCGAGCTTTGCCAGGGATCGCCGTCGGCCACGTTGCCGTAGCGACGTCGGCTCGTGAAGAGAACCCAAAAGTAGCCGCCCGTGGCGACCGGGTTCACGTTCGGTTCGAAGTTGAGCACCGTGTCGTCGGGGTGAGCGTCGTTGCTCGGTAGATAGGGTCCGCTGCCATCGGCGCGCGTGCCGTTGAGCGCCAGCAGTGGTTCGGCCGTGCCGGTCGCCAAATCCGACCAATCCAAGCGCGCCTGCTGATGCACGCCGTTCGGCGACAGAAACGGGGTAGGGGTCGAGGGCGTCAGATGGTGATGAAACACCACGGCGTCTCCTGACGGAAGGAACGAGGGAAAGCCCGCGTTCTCCGGATCGCGGGTGGTCGCCAACAAGCGCGCATTCGAGAACGTCATCGAGCTGCGATCGAAATCGACGACGACGAGCTCATGGCCGGTGCCCGTGATCGAGCCAATCGCGCCGCCCATGAAATCGAACGCGAGGTGCTTGCCATCGGGTGAGAAGGCGGGCGTGCCCGCGCTGAGCTCGCTTGGGATCCCCGACCACTCGATCGGTGACGAAGTCGGCGTGGGCGGGAACGCGTAGAGCTGACTGAACGCGGGTGGCTGGCCGCCCACGGCAAACTTCAAGCTCGACGTGAACGCCAACGTGCCATCGGGTGAAAGGGCCGCCCAAGCGAACACCGCGTCCCAGGTCGAAGCGAGCGTGCTCACTTGCCCTTGGGCCAAGTCGTATGTCGCGGTGGGCGCGTAGCCGACGCCCGCTTTCTGCACGAGCAGCCGGCTGCCATTGGCGGCGACCATGTGACACCCGCGACAACCCGTCTTGTCCTTCGATGGCTGACCGGCGATCAGCTTGGGCCCGGTTTCGCCAGAGCGAATCGCGAGCACTCCCACGCCGAATTCACCGCCTCCCTTTTTCAGCTGATCGCCCGAGTTGGCGACGAGCGCGGTGCCGTAGGAGTTGTAGTAGACCGTCCCCGTGAGTCGACCTTGGGCGACGAGCCACGATTGAGAGATGGGGCCGTAGGCCACGCCATCCTTGGCAACCGTCAACTCGACGGTGAGCCGATCGTCGGCGCTCGCGCTGTTCGTCGCCATCTCCCAGATGTCTTGAGGAATGGGGTGACGGATGAAGTGACCCAAGTGCTCACTGCCGGCGGTGCTCGACGCTTGCTCCGCGGCGAGCGCTTCGAGGATCCCCGGTCGCCCGAAGCTTCCCGACCACGCAAACGACCCGCTCGAAGTCGAAAGACCGATGCGAATCGCGTCCGCATCCCCCAAGCTCGAGTCCCACATCAGAAGCGGCGCCAGCATGCCACGCGGCCAAACCGTGCCGTCGTAGGGGTAGAGCAGCGCGAGCTTCTGCGAGGCGCCGTCTTCCTGCGGCGCAAGCAAAGCCGTGAGCGTCGCCTGGTCGGTGATCGCGGGCCCGAGCCCCTCGCCGCCAACGCCCGCAATGCCTCCTCCGCGCGTCAAATCAGCCAAGGATTGAGCGATCGCCGCGCTTTCCGTGGGGTCATCGACCTGGGCTCCGTTCTGCGTGCCGGAGAGCTGCACGACGAGCGTGGCTTCGCCGGATTCGTTGCCGAGGCTTGCCGTCACTCGCACCGGACCGCCGGTCTTGCCCGTCGGCAGGAAAGCGACGTTGCGGCCCGTATTGGGCGAGATGCTGCCGATATCGCCGCGATCTACCGACCAGGTGGCAGCCACGGGCGCGCCGTCCTCGGTCGCCTGCAATCGCACCGTGCCCGGAGCTTTTCCGAGCTCGACTTTGATGGTCGTGGTCTCGGCGATCACGGCGATGCGCTGAGACGTCGACGTGTTTCCTCCAGTCAGCAGCGTCGGTCCGTTCCCCGCCTCCGCACCCCCACCCGCGCCTGTGCTCGTTCCGTCCTGTGCCGCATCGTGGTTTGCGCAGCCGCTGCACCAGAAAATCAATGGCGCGAGCAGCGCGAGCCCTGCCCTCCACGTCAGGCGCCGATCGGCTACCCAGGTCATCGCGCGTAATCTACTTCGAGACGGAAGGTGACGTAAATCGACGCGCGCCTACGAGGTGAGAGCTTCCAAACGAAGCATGTAGTCAAGTTGATGTGGCGAATTCCGCCACTGTGCGTCTCTATATATATGTCGTCACGTGACCGCGACTCGCGTGCGCCCGCGAGATTGACGCGCACGCGCCGTGCGCGCCGTGCCACGCACTCGACCATCGATCCGCTGCAGCTCAGTTGCGAGGTGCAGTGTGCGCCCAGCGATGGTCTCATTGCCCCAGGGTTTGCGAATGGCGTACGCGATGCGACCGTCGCTCAGCACGCTCAGGCGCTCGAGGCTGAGCGGCGGCCTGGCGCAATAGCGAAGAAGCCGTTCGCGGCCTTCGCGGTCGCTCGCAG
>Ga0302321_100000587_pt1 | contig 31734 bp, 30 predicted proteins | sample Fen_T0_1_FD_202505 | JGI IMG/M metagenome (GOLD analysis project Ga0302321, IMG submission 202505) | Peat permafrost microbial communities from Stordalen Mire near Abisko, Sweden - Fen_T0_1 | ecosystem: Environmental > Terrestrial > Soil > Wetlands > Permafrost | place: Sweden: Abisko... | reverse complement strand
ACGCCTTCGAGAAGCCCATCAACAATCTCAAGGATCGCTTCGCCTATGCGGAGAAGCGCCCCGTCGTGCAGCCCGCGGGCAAGTCGTCCAGCGCCGAATCCCTGGCGGTGCCCGAATCCTAGCTGTGTGCCTTCAGCAGGCGTACGTGTAGGGCATGGCGCCGCTCGCGTCGACCTGGTAGCCCCACCGGTTGATGTACCAATCGCCCGGTTGGAACTGGTCACCCACGGCCGCCAGCTTTGCAGACAGCTGGCGTTCGAGTTCGGCCTGAAGGGCAACGTAGGCCGGCTGGTTCACGACGTTGTCGAGCTGATAGGGATCCGCGCTGTTGTCATAGAGTAGCCACGGGCCAGCCAGATCGCGAACGTAGGTGTAGTGCCCGGTGCGCAGGCCGCGGAACTCCCTGCCGCCAACCGAACGATCCCAGTTGGCGAAGGGCGAAACGCACATGATAAGTGCCGCGTCGTCCTCGGGCGCTCGTTCCTGACGAAGGATCGGAGAAAGGTCACGCCCGGGAATCGACGGAGGCAGGGCGAGACCAGCCAGGCCGAGCAAGGTCGGCAGGATGTCCGGCGTACTGAGCCGCATGGGAATGGTGCGCGGAATTCGCCCGAGACCCGCGGGGTAGCGCAAAAGAAAGGGAACCAGGATCGATTCATCCCAGGGTTGCTGTTTCCACAGGTTGCCCTGCGAACGGTGCATGTCACCGTGGTCCGAGGTGAACACGACGATCGTGTTGTCGGCCAGCCCGAGCTGATCGAGTGTTCGTAGCAGATCGGCGACGCAGGTGTCGAGCGCGGCCATGTGCGCGTAGTAGCCAGCGAGGCTTGCGCGAGCCTCGTCCGCGAACGACGACGGCACATTGGGCCGCAAGGCAATCGCGCTGGCTGAGAACTGCGCCGCAAACTCCGTCGGTGCCTTGTCGTAGGGCTCGTGCGGGGGGCCCCAGGACAGGAAGTAGCAGAACGGGGTGGCGGGATCGCGCTCGCTGAGCCAGCGCTGCATCTCGCGGGTCTGGGCGATGGCATCGTAGCCTGGCCAAATCAGGCGCGTGGATCCGTCGTTGCCAGCGTAGTACGCCGAGTTGTTGTAGTCGTGCGTGCATTCCATGGCCGCCCAACGCGAAAAGCCCTGGCGGCGTTCGGGCGGGGTGTAGGCCAAACGACAGCCTTGGCCGTCGAGGTGCCACTTGCCGATGTAGCCGGTGTCGTAACCGGCCGCTTGGAACCTCTCGCCGAGGGAATTCCGGTCAGGCGCGAGATGGACGTCGTTGAGGAAGACGCCCGTGTCGGTCGGATAGCGCCCCGTCATGAGTGTTGCGCGATAGGGACAGCAAACTGGCGTGCAGGATACGGTGTGCGAGAAAGTCACGCTCTCGCCCGCCAACCGGTCGAGGTTCGGCGTTCTGGCATTGGCATCGCCCGCGTAGCCGATCGATTGGGCACGCCATTGATCGGCGAGGATGAAGAGGACATTGGGAGGCGTCGAGACACCTGCCTCCCCAGGAAGACCGGCATCTGCGTATGGACCACCGGCCCGCCCGCGGCTGCCACAGGCCGCACTGCCCATGGCCAGCGATGTTACGCCTAGCCCGGCGGACTTGAGAAAACCACGGCGGCCCACTTTTCCATCAGCTGGCACTGTCGCCTCCTCTTGCAAGGCGAACGGTATCACAACTGGACTAGACGTATTTGAGGCCGTCGACCACTTGCTGGCGCGAGGCCCGCTTGGCCGGATAGAGCGTGGCCAGCAGACAGATAATCTGCGTGGCGCCGGCCACCAGCAGGATCTCGTGGGTCGACACCTCGACGGGCAAGCGCGCGATCAAATACACCTTGGGATCCAGCGGATACCCGTAGAGCGCGGCCAGCCCGCACATGGCCAGGCCGTAAACGATGCCGAGGCCAGTGCCCACGAAGCCCACGATGCTGCCCGACACGAGGAACACGCGCAGAAGCGATCCCCGGCGTGCGCCCATGGCCGCCAGGATGGCGACCTCGCGTACCTTGGACAGCACCACCAGCGTCAGCGAGGCCAGGATGTTGAAGGCCGCCACCACGGTGATGAGTACGAGCAAGAGCGAGATGATGATCTTCTGCATGGACAGGGCCATGAAGAGGTTCTTGTTCAGCGTCTTCCAGTCGATGATGCGCCGATCGGGACCCAGCCGGGCTTCCACGTCCTCTTCCACCCGCAGGGCCACCATGGGATCGGTGAAGCGCATCTCGACACCGAAGATGGATTGACGGGCGTTGCCCAGGCGCTTGGCGTCCTCGATGGGAATGAAGGCCAGGCGCGCGTCGTACTCTTGAAAGCCGAAGGACGAAGTGCCGACGACCCTGAAAACATAGGCGCTGGGCGTGGACTCGAAGCCACCTGAAAAAGGCACGAGCACCTGGATGCAGTCCCCCAGCGCGGCGTGAACTCGATGGGCCAGATCGGCGCCCAGGATGAGGCGCCCGACCATTTCCTTCTTGCCGCCCTCACCCTCGACGCCGGGACAGGTGGCCGGCTTGGCAAGATCGTCGACCGAGCCTGAGATCATGGCCCGCCGCAATTCGGGCACGCCCTCGGAGACATCCACGCCCTTGAGGTTGGCGCCTATCTTGCCAATCATGACTTCGCCGGCCGTGAAGCTGAAGCGCGAGGTGCTGACCAGGCCTGGGAAACCTACCATCTCGGCGCGGACCTTGGCGGCCTCGCGCTCAGCCTCCTCCACGTCGCGCTCGAGTCCGTAGGACGTCACGATGAGGTGGGCGTTGACCGACTGGACCTTTTCCTGAAATTCGCGTTCGAAACCGCTGGTGACGGAAAGCACGACCACCAACGAGGCCACGCCCAGCATCACGCCCACCGTCGAGACGGTGGTGAAGACCGAGAGCAGGCGCAGCAGCAGAAAAAGGATGGTGGCCAGCAGGGCGACCAGCGCGATGACCACGGCCACGGTTTCAAGGGTGCGGTGGTGGCTGCGCGTGGCCAGGATAACGAAGAAATCCAGAGCCGTGATAGTCAGGGCGACATAGGGGCCGAGGCGCACCACGCGCGACGCGGACTCGCGGCGCAGGTAGCGCGTTCCGACGAAGCGTTCGAAGCCGAACCCGAGCAGCAGGGCAAGGCTGGTCAGCAGGGCCAGCAGCCCAGCGACCAAGATCCCTGTGATGGCAGCAGTCATGGTGCCTGCAAGCTACGGGAGGCAGCAGCAACGGTCAAACAGGACCTTCTCGTAGACGCACTCGAAGGTTCCTTGACAGGCCTTGCCGCCGCCGCCTACCGTTCTAGGCAGATGAAACCAGCCCTCCGTCCCCTGGCGATTGGGATTGCGCTTGTCTCCTTCGGCGTTTCTGGGACAGCCTTGGCCGGCAGGAACGACCTCAAGCTGATCAACATGTGTCCGCAGGCCGCCGCGCCCGCGCTGGGCGTGCAAGAGTGCCGCTGGGTTCAGCGCGATGCCGCCGGGTCGATCACGGGCGTCAACATCGACAGCCAGGGAAGAAGTGACTTCCGCAGCTTGATGTCAGAGCTGGGCGTGGTGATGGCGCCGCGAATCCCCATGTCCGCTGACACCATCGGGTTCGCCGGCTTCCAGGTCAGCGGCGAGCTGGGCCTCACCCAGATCGGCAACAACAAGAACTACTGGAATGGCGTGAACGCCGTTTCGCCCCAGTCTCCGAACGCGGCCCGTCCCGACAGCACGCTAACCACGGTAGGCGTTTTCCTGCGCAAGGGAATCTGGTTCCCGGCGCCGTCCTTCGAGTTTGGCGGCGGCGTGGTGAATCTGCTCGACTCGCAAATGCTCTCCTGGCAGGGCTACGCCAAGTTCGCCTTGCACGAGGGCTTTCATGATTTGCCCTTTCCGTCTCTGGCCGTGCGCGCGGCTTTCGCCTATCTGACTGGCACGGATCAGGTCAGCCTCAAGACCACGTCGATCGACGTGCTCGTGTCCAAGAGTTTTGGCGTGCTCCAGACCTTCCGCATCGAACCCTTTGGCGGCTGGAGCCTGCTGATGATCAAGGCGGCCGGAAAGATCATCGACTTCACCCCGCTTTGTGACGCCCGCCAGGCCAGGTTGGCCGCGCCCGGCCAGCCAAGCGGCGGCAACTGCGCCCTCGCCCAAAGTGGGACCGACAATGATCTCTTGGCCAACGCCGCCTTCGCCAGCCAAGACATCATCACCCGCTATCGTGTGTTCGGCGGGGCCAAGCTGAAATTCGGGATGCTGGCCGTGATCGCCCAGTACGAGCTCTACCCAGCGGGCAACAGCCGCGACGAAAACGTCATCTCGGCGGTTGATCAAAGCGGCCGGCAGAGCGCGTTCTCGCTCAGCACCGGGCTTGAGTTCTAGCCGGCGGTACGTGGCTGGGCGCTCGCGAACGAACTTCTAGTGAGTCGGCAAGCCGCTGCGGATGATGCGGCGAAGACCCTCGACTGGCAGCCTGGGGCCCCGCTTCTCCTCTTCGAAGATAATCTGGGCCATGGTGGCGGCGGTCAGGTCTTGCTGGGTGGTCTTATCGATGACTCGGATTTCGTCGCCATTGCGAATCAGGCCAGCGATCTGCTGGAGAGTCACGTAGTGCGAATCCTGGGTGTCGTAGAGTTTGCGGTTTGAGTAGCGCTTGATCGTGCGTGTCGTCATGCGAATATCATGCATCGACACCTGAACGCGTCAAGTGCGATCTTGTACTAACGCGCAAACACAGACATTTTTCGTCTCTTTTGCCGTGCGCGCGCGACGGTGCGTCTGGAACAGCGGCACCTACCGGCGCTAGGACGCCTTGTCGGTGGGCTTGGTGGAAGCCGGCTTCTCCGCCTGAGCAGACCCGTCGATCTCAGGCTTCTTGGCCGAGACTTCGATCTCGTTGGCTCCGCCCACGGCGCGCTTGAAATTCTTGATGGCCTTGCCGAGCCCGTCGCCCAGCTGCGGTAGCTTGGTGGCGCCGAACACGACCATGACCACGAGAAAGATGAGGATAATTTCGCCGGTACCGAGTCCCATTGGGTAGCTCCGAGTGTCTCTATACCACCCACCCGGCGCAGGGGCAAACCCGGCCTTGGACAGCATCTCGGTGCGGTTTCTTGGTGACCTGAGGCTCTTCCGCTACGATCCCTGTCCATGCGGCCTTCGCTTTCCGCTGCTTCGATGATGATCTTGGCCCTGGTGGCCGAAGGGAAGGCCGTTGCCCGCGACACGCTCTCGTCGCAGGGCGGAGCCCGAGCTGCCTTGCAAGCTCCCTTGCCGCCGACCCGAGAGAGTTTCGCCGAACGCAGAGCCGTGCGCGGCGTGGCCCTCGAAGGCGCCGAAACCTCCGAGACGCCAGAGCTGCGGGCCATGCGTCGATTCGAGGAAGAAGCCTTTCCACGCCAGGGCGGCGTCGTCCCGCCAGGCCAGACCGAGCCCGACGACAGCGCGAAAGCCTTGCCGCCTGGTCTCGAGGGGCGCTGGGGCGGAACCGGCGACATCCCGCGCGAGCTGCGCAGCCCCGAGCGCGGCGCCGCGCCGATAGTGCCCAAGCCCAGCCTGGAGTGGCTGCGCCAGTTGGCGCTGCCCGAGCTGCCCGTGCGCTGGGAGCCGCAGGTCATTCGCTTTCTGGAATTCTTCAAGGACGATCCCAAGGGCCGGGCCATCATCTCGGTTTGGCTGCGGAAGATGGGCCGTTATCGGGCCATCATCGAACGCAAGCTCGACGACCAGGGACTACCACGCGATCTCATCTATCTCGCCATGATCGAAAGCGGCTTCGATCCCGGCGCGACGTCGCTGAAGAGCGCGGGCGGCGTGTGGCAGTTCATTCCCGGTGCCGCGCGCGCCTATGGCCTCGAAGTCAGCCACTGGGTGGATGCGCGCCGCGATCCCGAGCGCGCCGCCGAGGCCGCGGCCCGCCTGCTCAAGGATCTCTACGTTCGTTTTGGTTCCTGGCCGCTGGCCTTTGCGGCCTACAACGCCGGCTACGGCGCCATCCTGCGCTCCATCGCCCGCTTCAACACCAACGACTTCTGGGAACTGGCGCGCCACGAGGCGGGTCTGCCCTGGGAGACGTCGCTGTACGTGCCCAAGATCCTGGCGGCAGCCATCGTCGGTCACAACTTGAAGGCCTTCGGCTTCGCCAACATCGCCCAGGATCCGCCCTGGGAATTCGATCGCGTGGAAGTGTCGTCGGGGGTTTCCTTCGCCGCCCTGGCGCGCGCGGCTGGCGCCAAACCCGACGTCATCGAGGATCTGAATCCTGAGTACATCAGCGGCCGCATTCCGCCGGATCGTCCCACCGTGGTCTTGCGCGTTCCGCTGGGCTCGGCCAATTTGTTCGCCAAGGCGGCCATCGAGGCACGCACCGGCGAGAAGCTTTTGCCCGTGGTTTTGCGCTTTGGCGAGACCCTGGACGATGTGGCCAAGGCGCGGGGAAGCTCTGTGCGCGAGCTCAAGCGCATCAACGCCGTGACCGACACCGCGGAATTGCGCGGCGGCATGACCATCCTGGTGCCCGGCCGCGCAGCGCCCAGCGCGCCCACGCTCCCCGCGGCCTCGGGCGAAGGCGGCGAGGACACCATTTTGGTGGCGGTTCCGGATCGTGTCTTCGGCACCCAGGGCCGCGAGCGCGTCTTCTACCGCACGCGCGACGGCGACACCTTGGCCGATATCGCCACGGTCTTCGACGTCACCGTCGACAACATCGTCGAGTGGAACAACATCGATCCCGACGCCAAGCTGCAACCCAAGCTCATCCTCCAGCTCTTCGTGCGCGAGGGACTGGACCGCGCGGGTGTGGTGCTGCTCGACCCCGACAAGGTTCGCGTGGTGACCTTGGGCTCGGAGGAATTCCTCGAGCTCGAAGCCGCGCGGCGGGGAAAGACCCGGCTCTTTTATTCGGCGCGCTCCGGCGACACCCTGGCCAAGATCGCCAAACGCTACGGGCTCACGCCGGGCGACCTGGCACGCGTGAATCGGCTGTCCGCAACCTCGGAGCTGACCGAGGGTCAGAAGGTTGTCGTCTATTCGCCCACGCCCGAGTTGCCCAAGGAGATCACGGCCAAGGTCACGGGCGCACCTCCTACCAAGAAGCAGGCCTTGGCCATGAAAGAGGTCACTCCGAAAAACGGCAAGACCACCTCGGCCAAGAGCACGTCCAAGACCCCGGCGGTCAAGACGCCCGAGAAGAGCAACGGCAAGAGCGCGAAGGCGCAAACCGCTCCCGGCAAGAAGCCGGGAAGCGGCAAGCGGTAGCAGCGGTGGATGCGATGGACAATCCCGGCAACGCCACCCGGTTGGTGGTGCTGGCCAGCGAAGCGGGCGCGCGGCTCGACGGTTTCTTGGCCAAGCGGCAAGTGCTTCCCAGCACGTCGGCCGCACGGCGTGCGATTGCCGCGGGCATCGTGCGCGTGGGTGGCCAGGCCGCCAAGAAGGGCGCGCATCTTCAACCCGGCGACGTTGTCGAGCTGGTCGACGAATCCGCGGCCAGCGCCGTGCTCGTGCCAACCTTCGAGCAAGAGCTCACCGTGCTCTACCAAGACAGCGACCTTGTGGCCGTGGACAAAGCCGCGGGCATCGCCTCGCACCCACTACACGCAGACGACGGCCCCACGGTGGCGAGCGCTCTCGTGGCGCGTTTTCCCGAGTGCGCCACCGCCTCGCCCGATGCGCGCGAGGGTGGCCTTGGCCATCGCTTGGACGTGGCCACGTCGGGCGTACTTTTGGCCGCGCGCAGCCGCGAAGTCTGGCATCGCCTGCGTGAGGCCATGGCCAGCGCGGGCTGCGAGAAGATCTACCTCGCCGAAGTCAGCGGCACTTTCCCCCAGACCGATGAGCACGACCATGTCTTGCCCGGTCCACGCCCATCGAGTTTCGTGGTCACCGTGCCCATCGGCCGTCTGGGCCGGCGGGGCAGCAAGGTGAAGCTCGCGGGGGGCCGGCAGCCGCTGCCTGCACGCACGGAAATCACCTTGCTCGAAAACCGGCCGGGTGGGGCGCTGGTCGAGGCCCGCCTGGCGCGTGGCCGAGCCCACCAGGTGCGCGCGCACCTCGCCTACCTGGGCATTCCGGTGAAAGGCGACGGCACCTACGGCCAAGTCGACGACGATGCCACGGATGTCGTCCCCCATCTCGGCCTGCACCTGCACGCCTGGGTCGTTTCCATCGTGCACCCGACGACGTCACAACTCCTGCGCGTTGAAGCGCCGCCCCCCGCCTGGGCCCGGCGCCAGGGCTAGGCTACTCGAACTGGGCCATGCTGCTCTCCACCAGCAGGTAGAGCGTGCGGTAGAAAGTCAGAAGCTCGTCGGGAGAGCCGAAACGTTCGGCCCAGGCGTGCAGGGTGAGACTGCCGTCGAGCAACCCCAATACCTCGCGCGGCGTGGGCCCGAGCCGAAACGCCTCGGGACTGACGCGTGGATTGGGCATGGCACGAGGATGGAAGTCCATGAGCGGATCGAAATGGCTGGCCAAGAAGTCGTAGCTTAGGGCCACCACGCCGGCGCCCAGGATCTCGAAGCTGGAAAGCCCCAGGGGAAATGCTTCCAAGGGGTTGCGCATACCGCGGTAGTAGTTGAACGCACCCTGGGTCCAGGTGAAAAGTTCCATCACGCGTTCGCGCACGTGCTGCGAGAGCAGCCGGAAGACGTCGAGCGGACGCATGAACCCAAGCCCCACCAGCGCCTCGCCGAACTTGCCGCCGTAGCGAGGCATCTCGGCAAGCGCGCGCTCGAGATCGCCCGAGCGCAGAAATCCGCGCGTGACGAGATATTCGCCGAAGCGATCGCCGCTCATGTTCGAGTTGACCGATTCGGGCGCTCCGCGCACCAGGTACACGTCCTTGATCTGCGCGCCCTTCTGAAATCGGACCAGCCCGGTATCGGCGGCGATGGCCAAGTCGGCAATGGCCCGCATGGGCGAGATGAGGGAAAGCTCGCCGCTGTTGTCCGGGATGGCCCCGGGCACGGGCGGTGGGATAGGGGCCTCCTCGGTCTCGCCCCCGCCCACATCCGTCTCCGCAACGGGATGGTCGACCCCGTCAAAGCTCGCCAAGGCCTGGGTTGGGTGGCTGTCGCGGGCGGGGAAGGAACGCAAACCGCTTGTCTGCGAGGCTGGTCTGCGGGCACCCGAACCGCCGCCATCGGACGCGCGTTGCCGGGAGCTGCTTGGCATCTCGCCGGACATGGAGGAAAAGCGTGGATCGGCGACGGGCGGCGGAGATTCGTATTGATCCAGGCCAACCAGCGACATGGCGCCAGCCAAGGCGTCGTCGAGCGCGGCGCCCACCACGGTGCTGGCTGCGTCGACCCGGCTGGGCGGACGCGTTTCGTGTTCCGCAGACGGCGTCTTGGGTCTGTGCGGGATGGGCGGCGGACCGCTTGTGGCGGCCGGAGCACTTGGCGCCGCGGGAGCGCTTGGCACCGCCGGCGCCTCGGCGCGGATCTCCCAGCGCTTGCCGTGTTCGGTCAGCCGAGCCACCGCGTCCGGAGTGGTGTCGAAGAGATCCGTGGCCAGAATCCCGATGTCCGAGGGACCCACGCGCATGCCGAACTTGAACTGCAGATCCTCGAGGGCGTTGCGGAAGTCGGCGGCGCTCTGGAAGCGTTCGTCCAGATTCTTGGCCAGGGACTTGCGGACGATGGCATCGAGAAGCGGGGGAATGTCCTTGCTGTTCTTGTCCCAGCGTTCGAGGCGCCCGTCGCGCACCATGAGCAGAACGTCGAGGTCGTTGGGCGCGCTGAACAGGCGCTTGCCCATCAGCATCTCGGCCAGCACGATGCCCACCGCGAAAATGTCGCTGCGCCCGTCGAGATCGCCGCCCGTGACCTGTTCGGGCGACATGTAGCCGTACTTGCCCTTGAGCGTGCCGGCCTGGGTCTTGGATTCACGCTCCTGCGCGTGCGCGATGCCGAAGTCACCCAGTTTCACGTCACCGCGCCGGGCGATGAACACGTTGGACGGCGAAATGTCGCGGTGGACGAGGTGCATAGGCTTGCCCTCGCTGTCCTTGGCGTTGTGGGCGTAGTCGAGCGCGTCGAGCACCTCGGAGGCCACGAACATGCAAATGGGGATGGGCAGGCGCACGTGCTTCTGCGCCGCGGAACGCAGCAAGGCCAAGCCGTCGAAACCATCGACGAATTCCAGAGCGATGAAGTACTGGCCGTTTTCCTCGCCGAAGTCCGTGACCTGCACGATCTTGGGATGGATGAGCTGCGCCGTCAGCTTGGCCTCGTCGATGAACATCGAGACGAAGGTCTTGTCCGCCGCGAGATTGGGCAGGATGCGCTTGATGACGAGCAGCTTCTCGAAGCCGTGGGTCGAGAGGATCTTCGCCTTGAAGACCTCGGCCATTCCTCCAGTCGCGAGGCGCTGAACCAGAGTATAGCGCCCGAACTGCGAGGGAAATCCTGCCTCCTTTCCCTCGACAGGCATTAGATTCCTATTTTAACACGTTGGCGGGTCAAAAGAACCTCGTTCCCCGGTGCCAGGGCCAAGGTTTCGTAGTACCATGAATCGATTCGCATGCGTACTCTCTCGTCTGGGAAGTCCGATGTAGGCCGGCGGCGACCGCACAACGAGGACAGCATGTTGTTCGACGACGAGCTGGGCCTCTACATCGTTTGTGACGGCGTGGGCGGCAACGCCAAGGGCGAAGTGGCCAGCGCCGAATCGGTAGATCTGGTCCACTCCTGGGTCAAGCGCTGGCGCAAGACCTTGGTCGCCCACGTGGCCGATCCGTCGCCCGAGAATTCCGGAATGGTGCGCCGTCTGCTGGAAAGCGCCGTCCAGTCCGCGTGCTACATGGTGTTCGGCATGGGCATGCTCGATCCGCGGCAGAAGGGCATGTCGAGCACGCTGTCCTCGCTGCTCATCAGCGCCAACACGGCCTACATCGCGCAGGTGGGTGATAGCCGTGTGTATCTCACCCGCGAGGGCAAGACCGCCCAGCTGACCGAGGATCACACCCTGGTGAACTTCCGCCTCAAGCTTGGCCTTATCACCGCCGAGGAGGCCGCCAATTCGCCGGGTAAGAACGTCATCACGCGCGCCGTCGGTCACCAGGACTACGTCGAGGTCGACACCATCGATCTGGAAATCCAGTCGGGCGACCGCTTCATGCTGTGTTCCGACGGACTGCACGGCTACCTGCTCGACAACGAAGTCGACGGCCTGATGAAGGGCGACCGCGAGGCGGTGGCCAACCGGCTCATCGAGTTGGCCAACGAGCGCGGCGGGCGCGACAACATCACCGTCGTGGTGTGCGACGTGCTCGACGCGTAGTCGCCCGGCGGGCCAGACCTACTTGCGTACGGCGGTACGGCCGAGCACGCGCTTGAGCGCGCTTGGCTCGTACAGCTCGCCCAGGAATTCGATGGTCTTGTAGATAGACCGGCGCGCCCGCGCCTGGCTGTCTTCGGCGGTGGTGAGCAGAACCAGCCGATCGCGGCCCTCATCGGCGCGCCTTTGCTCGTCGGGAATCAGCTCGCTTTTGAGCAGATCCCGGGTTTCCGCGTCGCCCCGATCGTCACACACCGCTTGCAGCGCGGTCAGCCTGGCCACCGCCGAACCACCCAGGGTGAGAAGACCCGTGGCCGCGCGCTCTTCGTTGGTTTGCAGGGAGCGCAGGAACGCGAAAAGCTTGGAATAGCCGCCTTGGCGTGGATCGTAGGATCCGGGCGCCAGACCGAGGGCCGAGAGACGATCCTGAATTTTCTGGTAGTGGCGAGCGTGGACACCGCATTGCGTGCCGAGCAGGATCTTCATCTCCAGCGACTCGGAATCGGCAATCCAGATGGCCGACGCCTCGATGAACTCGATGGCGAACTTGGTTTCCAGGCGCAGCATGTCCGCCACGCTGGCGCCATCGCCGGCCAGGGCGGGTAGGTAGCCAGAGGCCACCAAGCCACGGAAGGATTCCTGGTTCTTGAATTCGAGCTCGGAAACGAAGACGTCGGCGTTCACCATGAGGCCGAGGGATCCTTGTCCCCAGTCCGTCCCCCGTCAAGGAGAAGGTTGTCCCACAACCCAAGAAACCTCGCCAAGAAACCTTGCCAAGAAACCTTGCCCGCCATGGCCGCGGCACATTCGCGATGGCAGATGCCGCCAGGTTTGACAGCGCGCGGGTGCGTCCCTACGCTTGCCCGACCGTGAACCACCCCTGCCGAATGTTTTGCATGCTGGCGCTGCTGGTGCCGCTGCTGTCGCCTGGCTTGGTGGCCGCGCAAACCTCCATCCTGCCACTGTCCGAAGTTCAGCCCGGCATGGTCGGCGAGGCGCGCACGGTCTTCCAGGGCACGGCGCCAGAGTCATTCAAGGTTCGCGTGGTTTCCATCCTGCGCAATTTCTTGCCCAAGCAAGACATCATCCTTGTGCGCGCCGAGGATCCGCGCTTGGAGAAGAGCGGAATCGCCGCGGGTATGAGCGGCAGTCCGGTCTACGTCGACGGCAAACTAATGGGCGCCATCGCGTATGGCTGGTCATTCGCCAAAGAGCCGCTGGCCGGCGTCACCCCCATCGAATTCATGCTGGCCGAGCGGGAGCGTCCCGATCGGCCGCCGCCCGATCCCTACCAGGCGGAATCGCAGGCGCCCATGCCGTCCCCGCCTGCGGAAACAACCGCCTCGCGACTGCAACCCGTGGCCATTCCGCTGTCGGTGTCCGGCGCCTCGGAGGCCTCGCTTACCTACCTTGGCGAAGAATTGCAACCCTTCGGACTTCACCCGGTGCGCGCCGGCGGGGGCGGCGGAAAGGCCGGCACGGGAGCGCCTTTGCCCAAGACGTTAATTCCGGGCGCCGCCGTCGGTGTTGCGCTCATCCAGGGCGATATGACCACCACCGCCATGGGGACGCTGACCTTTGCCGACGGCAAACGGGTTCTGGCCTTTGGCCATCCCATGATGGGCATTGGCGCCGTGAACCTGCCCATGGTGCAGGGGGAGATTCACGCCATCATTCCCAGCCTTTCATCCTCGCTCAAGATGTCGTCGCCCATCGGGGAAATTGGCAGCGTCACCGACGATTCCAAGAGTGGCGTGATCGGAACCCTCGGCGAGCACGCGGGCTCGGTCCCGGTCCACGTCCGGGTGACCAGCAAGGGCGTGGTCAAGCCGCCCTTTGCCGTAACCATCGCACGCCATCGCCGGCTTCTGCCCATGCTCGCGACCATGGCGATTTCCACCGCGCTCGGCGAGGCGGTGCCCGACGTCACCGACATGGTGGCCGACGTGATCACGCGTTTCCAGGTGCGCGGCTTTGCGCCCATCGAACTTCGCGATCAGTTCTTTTCGAGCGACTCGCTGGCGCCGCGCGTGCTCGCCATGTCGCATGGCATGCGCGCCCTCGGTGAATTGCTTTCCAACCCCTTTGCCCCAGCCATCATCGACAAGATCGAGGTCGATGCGCGGGTCGAGTTTCGCGCCGACGTGGCCGAGATCGTCGCCCTGGCGTTAGAAGGCGACAAGGTCCGCGCCGGCGCGCGCCTGCCCTTGCACGTGACCTTGCGCCCCTACGCAGGGGCCGAATTCGACCAAACCCTAGGGGTCGACGTGCCGACGGCGCTGGCGGGCCGGACCGTGAAGATCGAAGTCGCCAGCGGCGCGCAGGTGAAGCCCGAGGTGCCGCGCGCGGAGGATTTGCGCGGCTTCGTCGAGAACCTGCGTGCCTACTATCCGGCTTCAAGCCTCGTGGTCAGTCTCACCACCCGGGACGACGGCGCGTCTTTGCACGGGCGCTTGATTCGCAATTTGCCAGCGTCCGCGCTCGACACGTTGAAGACCGCGAACCAGACCCGGCGCGCGGATTCCTTCCACGTCATCAAGCGAGCTGCCTTCCCAGGGTCTCGTCCTATCACTGGAAAGCAAGAGATCACCGTCCAGGTGAGCGACGCCCGCGATATCGGGGATACGCATTAGCCGAATCCTCGAGGACGCGCCGAAGGTTTTTCTACCGGATCCGGATCTTCACCACAGAGGACACAGAGCCCGGAGAAAGAAGGGCTTCCGGATGCGGATCCGAGCTACTTCCTTCTCATCCGGCCTCTGTGTTCTCCGTGCTCTCTGTGGTTTTCTTCTGGTTTGCTACTTAACAACGCGCAGCTGGGGCCGGCGGCGGCGCGAATGGAGATGAATGGCCAGCTCGCCCGCGCCCAGATCTTCCTCGGGAGGCACCACGCGCAACCCTGGACCGTCGTCACTTAGCGCGTAGCCAGAATGCTTGCGCTCCTGTCCGCGCAGCTGCAATTCCATCATGCTGGCGTCCGTGGGCGTGGCCAGGGCAACGTCCGCGGGCATGTCCTCGCGGTAGAGCACGCCGCAACCATTGGTGCAGGTGACTGCGTAAACCGCATGCCACGGAACGTAGGTGCGATGCGAAACGCGAGAAAACGACAGCGTGGCCGTCACCCCTGCCTCGGTAACTTCAAGGTCGGTGATGGGGATCGGCATGTTCCGCCCGTACTGCAGTACCAGGTGGGCTTGCGATGAAAATGGCGCGGGTACAACCACACCGGGACATCGAGCATCCAAATGGAGCGAAGCCCATCCTGCGCGGAGGAGTGCTAGGAAGGCGTCTCGTTTTGACGGTCTTTCGCTATCGTCCATTGCTCGTCCCCACCCAGACTGGAAATTGCCAGTTCCTTGTTGTAGCGCTCATCAACCCGGCTTTCCAGGCCAAGTTGGCCCCGCGAACCGTCATAAATACGCCATGTCATGGGGGTCCCAGGCCCGATATTTGCCTGCAATCCTGGCCAGATGTAAGGGCGCGGACGAAGAACTCCGGACGCAAGCCCTCTTAGTCTATATAATGCAGGTACCTTGGCAGCTGATATGAACCGCCCGAGTCTATTTGCGCCGTCGGCGCCCCCCGCCCAACCCCCGCCGCGGGCGCTGTCTGGCTGGCGTGCCCGCCTGGCCAGCGATCCCATCCCGCGCCTTTTGCGCGAGGGCGCCCCGAGTGTACTCGCCCGCGTGCGTCGGGATCTCATCGACGACAGCGAAGCGCCCGCCGCGGATGAAATCGCCGGCTATCCCGAGGTCAAGGCACTCCTTCGCAAGGTGGAAAAGGACGGTAGCTTCGCACCGCGCGCGAGCGACAAAGAGCTAGGCGGACCCAAGTTCGTCAAGTGCCTGGCCACCATCCGCTCTCTGGATCGCCTGGCCGACTATGGCCTGCGCGTCGAGGGCACGGGGGCGGTCGCCGAGCAGCTGTGCAAGGTCGCCGATTTCATTCTGGCCTCGCAGGACAGCGACGGTGGCATTGGCGATTTGACCCTGGCCGATTCACCCAAGGGGCGGGGCAAGGTGGTGGCCGTGCACTACCAGGGTTGGGCGCTTTCGGCGCTCTGCCGCGCAGGTTTCGAAGCCGACGCGCGGGTGGAAAAGGGATTCAAGTTTCTCTTGTCCTTGCGCCAGGACGACGGCGGCTGGGCGTGGCGTGGAGTGCGCACCGAGTCGGCCGCGCGACCATCAAGTCACCTCATCACGGGCATGGTGTTGCGCTCCTTCGCTTCGTCGAAAGAGCGGCGCATGGGTCGCGAAGCCCGGCGAGCCGCCGAGTTGCTAGCCACGCGCTTCCTGCAACCCGATCGCTACGAGGATCGCAAGGCCCCGGCGTTCTGGGAGGCCCTGGTCGAACCGCGCTTCTTCACCGACGTGCTCGACGCCCTCGACACCATCACCAGCATCGGACTTGGCAAGGAAAACTCCGGGGTGCGCACCGCCGAGGCCTACCTGCGCGCCCGTCAGGCCAAGGACGGCTTGTGGTATCCCGGCATGCCGGTCAAGGGCGACAGCGCGATCTCGCGAACGCCCGCCAAGGCGTCGGCCAAGACCGCGCGCGACCCCAAGGACGTGGCCGAGGCCATCGGCCTGACCTTGCGCGTCCTGGTCGTTCTACGAAAAATCAATTAAGACTTCGTCCGTGCCGAGCTACACACTCTCCGACGTGCGGGCGATCCACGATCTCCCGCTTCCTGATCTCTTGCTGCGCGCCCAGCAGGTCCACCGCGAGCACCACCGGCCGAACGAGGTTCAACTCTGTTCGCTGCTCTCGGTGAAAACCGGCGGCTGCCCAGAGGACTGCTCGTATTGTCCGCAGTCCAGCCACTACGACACCGGTGTGAAGAAGGAAAAGCGGCTGGCCGTGGCCGATGTGGTCGAGGCCGCCACCCGCGCACAGGCCGCGGGCGCCACACGTTTCTGCATGGGCAGCGCGGGACGAAACCCGCAAAACGGCGAGGCGTTCGAGAGCGTCCTGGCCATGGTGCGTGCGGTGCGCGGGCTAGGCCTGGAAGCATGTATCACCCTCGGTATGCTCACCGACGAGCAAGCCGGCCGCCTCGCGGAGGCGGGACTCACCGTCTACAACCACAACGTGGATACCTCGCGCGAGTTCTACGGCAACATCATCAAGACTCGCACCTACGACGATCGGCTGGCCACGCTTGCGCGCGTGCGCAAGGCCGGTATCAAGGTGTGCAGCGGCGGCATCATCGGCATGGGCGAATCCATCGACGACCGCTGTGCCATGCTGGTCACCCTGGCCAACCTGGACCCGCCGCCCGAGAGCGTGCCCATCAACGCGCTGGTGCCCATCCCGGGCACGCCGCTGGCCAATCAGCCGCCCGTGGATCCGCTAGAGATGGTGCGCATGATCGCCACCGCACGTATCGTGATGCCGAGGACGCAGGTGCGCCTGTCGGCGGGCCGCTCGGCGCTGTCGCGCGAGGCGCAGGTGCTTTGCTTCATGGCCGGCGCGAATTCCTTCTTCTTCGGCGACAAGCTTCTGGTCACCGGCAATCCCGACGTGGAAGCGGACCAGAAGCTGCTACGCGACGCCGGCATGCGCCCCGCGCCGCCCATGCATTGATATTATTGCGATGGAAACCCTAGGAGGGTTTCCAAACCTTCCCGCGCTCTGGCTACGCCGGGCAAAGCCCGGCTCCGCCTACGCGATTTACTCGAAGGAGCAGATGTACTCGGCGATGTCGCTGGCCACGGTGATGGTGAAGCCGCTCTTGCCGGGAACGCGGAAGAGCGTGCCGCCAGCGTAGTCCTGCCAGGTTTCGCTGCCGTCGAGCTTAACCTTGCAAGCGCCGGCCACGATCTCCATTTTCTCGGGGGCGCCGGTGCCGAAGTGGTACTCGCCTGGATAGATGAGGCCGAGGGTCTTCTTGGAGCCATCCGCAAAGAGCAAGGTGTGGCTGACCACCTTGCCGCCAAAATAGACGTTGGCCTTGCAGACCGCCGTGACGTTGGTGAATTCCGTGGGAAGGGTGCTGGACATGGCGCGCAGACTGCCATTCCTGGCGAACAGGTGCAACGGGGAGGAACGGAAGAAGCCAACCACAGAGAACACAGAGAACACAGAGAACGGAAAGGAAGAGGTTCTCGGATCTCAGATCCCAACCCTTTCCTTCTCGTCCGGCTCTGTGTTCTCTGTTTCCTCTGTGGTTGATCAGGCCCGGTGTTCTTCGCCGCGTGCGAGGCGCAGCAGGTTGTCTTTGTGACGGGCGACGACCAGCACCGCGATGGCCAGGGCAAAGGTCAGGCGTGGCCAGGTTCCCAGGTGAAATAGCCACAGGAAGACCGGGTAGCAGGCGATGCCCAGCAGAGAGCCTATGGAGGCGATGCGGAACATGAGAAAGAAGAGCGCGAACACCAGGGCGCACGCCAGGGCTGCCGCAGGCGCGAGGGCAAGGCCCGCGCCGAGCGAGGTGGCAACGCCTTTGCCGCCGCGGCCGCGCAAGAAGACCGAGAAGATTTGTCCCAGCACCGCACAAAGTCCGCCCAAAGCCGGCAGCCACGGGTCGTGGAAAAGCCGACCCAGGATGAGCACCGGCAGGGCACCCTTGGTCGCGTCTGCCACCAACACCACTGCCGCCCATTTGCGGCCGAGCGCGCGGCTCACGTTGGTGGCGCCAATGTTGCCGCTGCCCACCTTGCGCAGGTCCACGCCCTTGGCGCGTGCCACGATGACCCCCGTCGGAATCGATCCGGCGACGAAGGCCAAGGCGAGCGCAAGCAGGGTGAGCATCGACGGCTATCCTAGCCTACCCAGGAATCGCTCCGCCTGGTAATAACATCCGGGTGGAACCAAGCAAGCCCGACGACCTCGATGCGCTGCTCTGCCGCGCGGCCTTTGTGTGCGACTTCGTGCAAGTGCGTGAGCTTCTCGCCAAGGGTGCCAACCCCAACGTGTGCGACGACGACATGCGCACGCCGCTGCACCAGGCGGTGCTGGGCAACAGCGTGGGGCTGGTCGGCCTGCTCATCGAGGCGGGCGCCGACGTCAACGCCAAGGACGCGCACGGATTCACGCCGCTGCATTTCGCGGCCCAGGAGTACATGCCGGAAATTGCGCGCATCCTGGTGGGCAAGGGCGCGGACGTGAACGCGCGCGACGAGGATGGCAACTCGGTGCTGTGGCGGGCGGTGTTTTCCTCGGCTGGCCGCGACGAGATCGCGCGCTTTCTGGTGGAGAACGGCGGGCGCGACGACCTGGCCAACCACGAAGGCGTGACCCCGCGCGATCTGGCCGAGCGTCTGGGCAGCCGCGTGTTCACCACGAACTAGCCATGGGCAAGCGCAAGGGACAGCGGGGCAAGCCCCGGAGAGGGGAGTCCACGGCGGACACGCCGGCGCTTGATCCTCAAGCCGAGCTGTTCGGTCCCCGCGCCTGGGTCGCCCCCGCTATCACCTTCGTCGGTTTGCTCGCGCTCTACGTCGCGACCCTGGCACCCTCGGTGATGGGCGGCGACAGCGGCGAGCTCACGGCCTCGGCCCTCACCGGTGGCGTGCCCCATCCGCCAGGCTATCCGCTTTTCGCCATCCTGGCGCGCGTGTTCGCCGCCTTGCCGCTTGGCCATTCGCCCGCCTGGCGCGTGAATCTGCTCTCCGCCACCGCGACGGCGGCAGCGGCCGCCTTGGTCTGCGCGACCGTGGCGCTGTGGACGCGCGACAAAGCCGCGGGCCTGGTGGCGGCGGCGCTCTTTGGCACGAACTCCGTGGTCTGGCTGCACGCCACCTCTGCCGAGGTGTTCGGACTCAATGTCATGTTCGTGGGACTGGCGCTCTTGCTCTGGCTTTGCGTCGAGCGCACGGCGGCCCGCCGCTTCGTCTTCGCCTTGTGCCTGGCCTGCGGCCTGGCCATGTGCAACCACCACACCTTTGTGTTCGTGGGCGCGCCGCTGGTGCTGCGCTCCTTCTGGGTGGCCAGGCGGACGCTGCGCACGCGTGGCATCGCCATCGCTTGTGCCCTCGGCCTGCTTGGGCTTCTGCCCTACGCCTACCTCGCGCTGGCCTCGGCCTCGCAGGCGGCGGTGTCGTGGGGCGACCAGACCTCCTGGGACGGGTTCCTGGACCACGTCCTGCGCCGCAACTACGGCACGTTCAGCATGGGCAAGGCCAGCAAGAGCGGCGCCTTCATCGACGAAGGGACATTCTTCCCGACCCTGTGGCGCATGTTGGGATACGCCTTTCCGCGCTTCCTGTGGGTGGGTCCGCCGCTGGCCATCCTGGGTCTTTACCAGGGGGCCCGGGACAGAACGGACGGCCAGGCACGCAGTCAGGTCTATGTCCTGGCCAGTGTGCTCGTCCTCTACGTGCTCGGCTTCTGCACGCTTTCCAACCTGTCCACGGCGCATGGGCTCTACCTGACCGTTCTGGTCCGCTTTTGTATCCAGTCGGATCTCCTTCTGGCCGTCGCGGCCGGCCTTGGCGTCGCGCGGCTTGGGCAGTTCCTGCGCGGACGCTTCACCGCGTGCGAGCGCCATGCGCGCTTTGCACCGGTGGCCGCGCTGCTGGTTTTCGTGGCCAGTGCTGCGGCCCACGCCGGCGAATGCAACCAGCGGCACAACCGGGTCTTTGCGGATTTCGTCACCACCGCGTTCGCCTCCCTTCCGCAGGGCGCCATCGTGATCACCATGGGCGATCACCTGACCGGCTCAGTCTTCTATTTTCACGAGGTCGAGAAGCTCAGGCCCGATGTCATGCACCTCGATCGCGAGCTGCTCGGGACCTCTTGGTACAGCCAGCGCCAGCGCAAGCTTCACCCCGACCTCTTTGTGCCGCAGGGCCCGTACGGCAAGGGCGGCTGGAACATCGGCAAGCTGCTCGACGGCAATCCCACCCGGCCGCTGGTGGTCATCGACCGCTTGGACACCTGGGATCAAAGCTGGAAAGACGGCTACAAGCTCGCCACCAATGGCCTGGTTCATCCCATCGTGCCGGCGAACCAGTTTCCCGATTTCGAGCAATGGTCCGAGCGCGATCGCAAAGCCCTGGGCACCTACGACGTGATGCCCGCGCTGCGCGCGCCCGAAGGCTCTTGGGAAAATGCACTGGCCAAGATGGTCATTACGACCCAGGGTGGCCGCGCCCACCTGGCCCTGGTCTACAGCAACGAGGCCAACAATGCGCCGACGCCGGCGCGTGCCTCGGTGAGGCTTCTGGAAGATATCGTGGCCAAGGCGGGCGGCGACAAGACGCTTGGCATCGCTGGCCTGCCCGGCCTGCCCCAGCTCTACCTCGGCCCCACCATGTGGAAGGATCTCGGCATCGGCTACGAAATCCTCGCGCGCACCGAGGCTGCCTACGCGCCTCGGGTGGCGCTGGCCTACGAGAAGTTTGTCGAGCGCGCCGAACCCGACGACAAGGATGTGCCGGCGGCCAGGCAGTACGTCGAGCAGCACCGTCCGGCCAAGCGTCCCTAGCCCGCATCATTCACGACGATTGGATCACCGACGGACATGCCCAAACAGACTGGCTCTGGTCAAAGAATGGCGGCGGGCTAGTCGATTGAGATGGAAACCCTTGGAGGGTTTCCAAACCTTCCCGCGATGCTACGCTGGCGGCGAAGCCGCCAGGCTCCGCACGCGTTTCGCTATCCCGCACGGCAATCGACTTGGCGCAGCTCATGAATTGTGCGGGCTAGCGGTCGAGAATCTGCTTGCTGCGCTTGTCCGCGCCCTGGCACCACGAACAAAGGCCGTCCTCGCCCGCGGAAAAGTAACCGCAGGGTTCGCCAAAGACCGTCACACCCCGGCAGCGCTGTTTGCGAACGCTGGCCGTGTTCGTCGCAGCTTCCCCCACGGCAGCAGCCAAGGGATAGCGCGGGCGACCCGCGCGTTCGCACCAGTAGCAGAAGTCGCCGCCCGCCGTGGCCCACAAGCGGCAGGGTTGCCCGTACCGGGTCGCGCCCTGGCAACGCCGCTTGGCGGGAAACGCGGTCGCCACTGGATCTGCGATCGCGTCGCCAGTGTCTGGCTTTGCGGCCATCGCCGAGTTTGTTAGCGCCGGTTCGGATGTGGCCGCGCTGGCGCCGAGCTTGGGCGCGCGTCGCTTCGGCCCTGGCCTGGCGCTCTTCGACATGCGCGCCAGTCTACAGGCGCGGCCCCTTCAATTCCACGCTGGCGGCCCATCCGACCGCCCGGGCCCGAAAGCGTGGAATGTGCCAACGGCCGCGCCGGCCTGATAGACTTGGGCCACTCATGCGCAGTCTTGCTTGTGTTGTCGCGGCCCTGGGCGTTCTGGTTTCCTCGCGAGCGCAAGCTCAGCAAGAGATGATCACCGACGTGCGCGTCGTCAACGCCGTGCGCACCAACGAGGAAACCGTGCGCTCCATCGCGGGCATCTCCATCGGCGATCCGCTCCTCTCCGACACCCTCGACATCGCGCGCGAGCGTCTACACACCTCCGGCATGTTCGCGGACGTCAACGTGTACTGGGAGCCACACGGCGAGGGCGTGCGCGTGGTCATCGTCATCACCGAGAAATTCCCCTGGGCGCCCGTGCCCACGTTTTCCTATTCCCCGGGCAACGTCTCGGCAGGCGGCGTGGTCGCCCATGGCAATCTTTTCGGCCGGGGCAAACGCGGGCTTATCGGCGGACGCATCTCGAACGTGGATTCCGGGGTCATCGCCGCCTACGACGACCCGGCCTTTTTCGGCTCGTGGGGATTCTTCACGCTCAAGGGGCGTTACCAGTCGCAGATCATCCCCGAGTACAGCAACACCAACCTTGCCGACATTCCGCTCGAACCCATCCGCAACACCAAGCTTCGCTCCTACGGCTTCGAGGCCAATGTTGGCGTGGCGTGGTTCCGCAAGGTTCGCACGTCGTTTGGCTGGAACATCGATCGCAACGACGTGTTGTGGTCGAGCCTGGCCGATCCCAGCAATCCAGCCGTATCCGATTGGATGCCGAATCCCCCGCCCCTGGCCGCCACCAGCGCGCGCAGAGGCAATGCCACGGTCAACCTCACCTTCGATTTCCGCGCCCGCCAGCACGCCATCATGTACGGCAACGCGCTTGGCTTCACCTTCGAATACGCGGCGCCACGCTGGGGCAGTCAGTCGAGCATCTGGTATTGGAAGGCCAGCACCAACTACGAGCACGGCATCCGCTTCTTCAAGCAACACAACCTCATCGTTCGCGCCGGTGGCGTCGCTGGCGAGAACCTTCCCCTGTGGTCCGAGAACTCAGCGGGGGGAACCAATCTGCGCGGCTACCTGTATCGGCAGTTTCAAGGCGATACCCACCTGCGCACGCAGGTCGAATACCACTTCCCGCTCTTCAGTCTGTGGAGCATCGATGTGCGCGGGCTCGTCTTCAACGACGCCGCTGCCATCTGGTTCAGACAACTGCCAGAGCAGAGCGGCGGCGTCTACGTCCAGCGCGACGATGGACGCCAATTCCTGCCACCCATGTTCCTTGAACAGGGATTTCGCGCCAGCCGGGACATTCACTCCTCGGCTGGCGCTGGCCTGCGCTTCTACCTGCGTAGCGTGGCCATTCCCCTGGTGGGCGTGGACGTGGGCAACGGCCTCGGCACCAAGGACGTTCGGGTAATTCTGGTCCTCGGCGCCTAGCCCGCTACCACCTACCGGTTTTGCGCGCCTCGGCCTTGGGCATGTTCGCCAGCTTGGCCAGGTTCTCTAGAATTTCCGATTCGGGCATGGCGTAGTCGGTGAGCCGGCCGCTGAGATAGGCATCGTAGCCCGCCAGATCCATGAGGCCATGGCCGCTGTAGTTCATGAGAATGACCTTCTTCTCGCCGGTCTCGCGGCACGCGATGGCCTCGTCGATGGTGGCGGCGATGGCGTGGCTGGTTTCCGGCGCGCAGATCATGCCCTCGGTCTTGGCCCAAATCATGGCCGACTCGTAGCACTTGAGCTGGCCGTAGGCCTTGGGCTCGAACAACCCCTCGATAATGCCCTGGCACACGAGCGGTGCCATGCCGTGGTAACGAAGTCCGCCGGCATGGATGGGCTTGGGCACGAAGGTGTGGCCAAGCGAGTGCATGGGCAGAAGCGGCGTCATGCCCGCCACGTCGCCGTGGTCGTAGACGAAATTGCCCTTGGTCATTTTCGGGCAAGCCGAGGGCTCGACCGGGATGATCTTGATCTTGGCGCCGTGGATCTTGTCATAGGTGAAGGGGAACGCGATGCCCGCGAAGTTGCTGCCGCCGCCGGCGCAGCCGATGACCACGTCGGGCAGGCCTTCGCCCGCCTTCTTGAGCTGCTCCTTGGCCTCGAGGCCGATGATGGTCTGGTGGAGCATGACGTGGTTGAGCACGCTACCGAGCGCATAGCGGGTCCCGCCCGTGGCATCGGTCACCGCGGCTTCGATGGCTTCGCTGATGGCGATGCCCAGGCTGCCCGGCGTGTCGGGCATGCTGGCCAAGATGGTGCGGCCGGCGTTGGTTTCGGTGCTCGGGCTGGCCACGCAGTTGGCGCCCCACACCTGCATCATCATCTTGCGGAAGGGTTTTTGGTCGAAGCTGATGCGCACCATGAAGACCTTGCACTCGAGCCCGAGCAGGCTGCACGCGAAGGCGAGGGCGGTGCCCCACTGGCCCGCGCCGGTCTCGGTGGTCAGACGCTTGATGCCGAATTGCTTGTTGTACCAAGCCTGCGGCACGGCGGTGTTGGGCTTGTGGCTGCCGGCCGGGCTGACGCTTTCGTCCTTGAAATAGATCTTGGCCGGCGTCTTGAGAAAGCGTTCGAGATAAACCGCGCGGCGAAGCGGCGACGGGCGCCATCGGTAAAGGATGTCCAGAACCTCGGGCGGAATGTCGATCCAGCGCTGGGTGCTGACCTCTTGCTCGATGAGATTCATCGGAAAAACCGGCGCCAGCATCTCCGGGCGAACCGGCTGCCCATCGGGGCCGAGAGGCGGCAGCATGGGCGTCGGGAGATCCGCGGCCAGGTTGTACCACTTGCGAGGGATCTCGTTTTCGGAGAGTAGGATCTTCACGTTGTCCATGTTGTCCATCCTTTGGCAGATAAGGACGCGCCGTCAGCCAGCGCGGAGCGTCCCGGGCGAAGCGCGATAGTAGAGGACAGGGCCGCCCTAGTTCAACCACGGATCATCGCCGCACACGGGTCGCCGCCCTGCGGAGATCATTCGCGTCAGCGCTGCTGGTGGCCTCGCAGGCCCCGGCTAGGACTTGCGGGCAATGCCGATGATCACGCGATTCGCTGGCCGTTCGGGGGCGGCAGGCGCGGGAACCTCAATGCGGTCGGAAGTGGCTGGCCGAACCAAGCGGTAGGCGCCTGCCCCGGCAAGGCCTTGATCTGCCGCTGCGCCCATGGACTGGGGCGCAACCATGGGATTCGCGCGGTTGGCCTCCGTGGGAACGTCGCTGAAAGCGTCTTCTTCGTCCTGGGCCAGCGCCGCGGCCACGCTGGCGAGCTCTGTGCTCGTTTCCGCGGTTTTCCTCAGCTGCGCCTTTTGCTGCTCAGCCAGCGCGGGGTTTGCCGCGGTCTCGTCCTTGCGGCACACGGCCTTCGTGTTGGTCGCTTTCGCGGGCATTGGCACCTTCGCAGACATGCTAGCCCTCACCCAGGCGCAGCTTGGCTCGCGGCATGGTTTCGCGCGTTTGACTGGCACCTAGCATGGCTACAGCACCTGAGGCGATTCGAGTAAATACATACTACTACGCAGTAAGGTGAATTACAACTCTTAAACTAAGGAAGTTTCGTGGCTGTCGTTTAGGACGAATCGCTCGCGGGCATTCCGTTGTATAGGTAGGGCCATGAAGCGGATCGTCACTTTTTTCGGACTAGGGATCGTTGCTCTCGTTGCCGGCTGCACCGAGCCGACCAAGCCCACGCCGCCACCTCCGCCGAAGCCAGCACCGGTGGTGGAAGCGCCCAAACCAACCGACGCCGGAGCCGCCGACGCGCACCTTGGGATGATGGAGAGGCACGCCATTTGGCTGGCCAAGAAGCAGGCCGACGAGAAGCTGGCCAAGGAGCTGGCCGAGGCCGAAGAGGCCCGCCTGCGCAAGTTCGACAAGACCAAGCTGTCCACGCACGTGGCGCTGCTGGCGTTCGAAAAGAAGACCCGCAAGGTGTTCGACGACGCGGCCGAAGGCCTGAAGGGCAAGTCGGACGCGGGCACGCAAATGGAGAAGATCGCCGACAAGCAACGCAAGGCCATCGAGGCCCAGGCCAAGATTCTGCGTAAGATGGATCCCACGGGCGGCAACTCGAACATCGGCACGGATCACGACGTGACCCTGAACCTGCTGGCCAACGACTATCCCGCGGCGCTGGCCGCGGCCGCAGCGGGCGACGACAAGCCATTGGCCGAGGCAAGCAAGGAGCTCGACAAGCGCTTCAAGAAGATGGATGCGTGGCTCGAAGAAGTGAAGAACTTCAAAGAGACCAAGGAGCCCGCCGCCACCAAGCCCGCCAAGGGCACCAAGAAGGCGAAGCCCGCGAAGAAGGGCAAGAAGTAGCGCCGGATCCGGATATTCAACCACAGAGAACACAGAGGACACAGAGGCCGGAAGGAAGGGTTTCCGGATCTTGGGTCCAGCCCTTCCGTTCTCTGTGTTCTCTGTGGTTCTTTCCTCTGCCCCTCGCCGAGAATTTCCCCACTTGTAACGAGGCAGGCCTTGCCGGACGCGACTCTGTTGTAGACTCTCGGACTTCATCCGGGAGGTCCGAACGTGGTTTCAACCAGGCAGCTCAAGCAACTCGCCGACCAGCACGGCGCGCCGCTTTTCATCGTCGATCATCGTGAGATCCGGCGCAACTTCGCCATGTTCCGCAAGTACCTGCCGCGCGTGCAGGCGTACTACGCGGTCAAGGCCAACCCCGATCCGGCCATCGTCAACACCCTCTTCCGCGCGGGCGCCAGCTTCGACGTGGCGTCCATGCCGGAATTCAACATCGTCCACGAGAACATCAAGAAGTGGCCGGCGAAAAAGCGCCAGGATTTCATCTGGGACAAGATCGTCTACGCCAACCCGGTGAAGGACAATCGCACCCTGGCCGAGCTGGATCCGTACAAGCCACTCGTCACCTACGACAACCTGGCCGAAGTGGGCAAGATCAGGAAATTCGCTCCGCACGCTGGTCTGGTCCTGCGCGTGAACGTGCCCAACACCGGCTCCATGGTCGAGCTGTCCTCGAAATTCGGCGCCTCGCCCGGCGAAGCCGTGGACCTGATGGAAGCCGCCTTCAATGCCGGCCTGGTGGTCGAGGGACTGTCCTTCCACGTAGGCAGCCAGTGCACGAACTACCAGAACTACGTGCAGGCTCTCGGCATTGCCGACGGCATTTTCAAGGAAGCCTGGGAGCGCGGCCACAAGCAGGTGAAGATCCTCGACATCGGCGGTGGCTTCCCCGCGCCCTACGACCCGCACGTGCGCCCCTTCGCCGAGCTGGCCAAGACCTTGAACACGGAATTCGACCGGCTTTTCGGCCCGGAAATCGAAATCATCGCCGAGCCCGGTCGCTTCATGGTGGCCACCGCCGCTACCTTGGTCGTGGAGATCATTGGCAAGGCCGTGCGCAACGGCAAGCAGTGCTACTACGTCAACGACGGCGTGTACGGCACCTTCTCGGGCGTGCTCTTCGATCACTGCCAGTACCATTTCAAGTCGTTCAAGAAAGGCCCGACGCAAATCGCGTCGGTATTCGGGCCCACCTGCGACGCCCTGGACGTAGTTTCGGTGGCCGAGGATCTGCCCGTGAACCTGCAGCTCGGCGACTTGCTCTACAGCGAAAAGATCGGCGCCTACACCATCGCCAGCGGCACCAATTTCAACGGCATGCCCCTGCCCAAGGTGGTCGCGGTAGGCGCGTAGCCGTAGTCGAGCGAAAAAAACGATCGAAAAATTGCTACTTACACGTAGTCGAGTTACCTACATGGGATGAGCATCGAAATCGAACGCGCCACCATTCCCTGCGGTTCGTGCGGAGCCATGGTGACCGAGCTTCGCCGCGGCCGTTGCTGGGGCTGCTATTCCAAGTGGACAGAGCTGCGGCCAGTTCCCAAAGGAGCATCGTGTGCCGTGTGCGAAGAGCGCCGGCGCGAAAACCTGCGCCTGATAGAGCTTCACAGCCGCTCTATCACTTTCTGTCATATCTGCGCCTCGCGCACGCTGAAGCTGGTCAAGGTGCCAAACAGCATCGATGGCCTACGCCGGCTGCTGATGCGCGACCGCCGCAGCGACGATCGGCGCGGCGACGGCATGGAGCGCCGAATTTTCCCGCGCGAGCGCCGCGTGGGCGACCGCCGTGCACCACCACGCGCCAGCGCCAGCGATACCACCAATCCGGGCTTCACCATGCCGGAGTTCGAGGACATCGAGATCGAGATTCAGGAAGCCGATATCGAGGTCGTCGAGCAGACCCTGGTGCGCGAGCGACCGCGGCTGTAACAGGAACCGGACGCCGGATCCGGCCTTGGCCCTCAATTGCCCGGTAGCTCGATCTTCCACTCCTTGCCCTCGCGCACGAGGGAAAGCGCGTGGCGATCGCCGGCAGCCGAGTAGACCTCGACCTCGGCGCGTTCGTTTTCGCGCTGGACCGTGCGGATGCCGGCAGGCTCCCACGCGGGCGGCGCCCAGCCCACCGAGAAGAAGTCCTCGGGCCGGGCAATAAGACGGCCGCCCTGATGGCGGCTGGATGACAGCATGGCCTCAATACGGGCGCGCGTTTCCGGGCCCAGGCGCTGGTACACGGAAGCGCGATCCCCGCTGCGCGCGGCCGCGATGAACAAATGAACCGCGCCCTCGGGATTGCTCGCGCGCTCTTGGCTAGAGCAGGCGGCAAGGACCAACGCGAAGAGCGCGAGCCACCGGCGCATGGTCAAGTCTGACTGCCGGGCAGGCGCGCAATGGCAGGACGATCAATGCCAAGGCGATCTCGCACCAGGGCCATGGTTTGCGCCGCCACCGTGCGGGCGCGCCGGGCACCGTCGGCCAGGATCTCGTCGATGGCCTCGGGCTTGGCCAAAAGTTCGTCGCGCCGGGCGCGGATGCGATCGAGATCGGCCTTCACGCCTTCGAGCAGCCATTTCTTGCACTCGATGCAGCCGATGCCGGCCGTGGTGCAGCCCTGGCGAACCTCGGCCTGGCGCTCTGCCGTGCTGAAGAACTTGTGCAGGGTGAACACGTTGCACTTGTCGGGATCGCCGACATCGGTGCGCCGCACGCGCGCCGGATCGGTGGCGGCCGTGCGCAGCTTGTTCCACACCGCCGTGTCGTCTTCGCGCAGCGAGATGGTGTTGCCCACGCTCTTCGACATCTTGGCCTGACCGTCGAGGCCTAAGATTTTGGGGGTCGACGAATAAATCGCCTCGGGCTCGCGAAAGGTCTCACCAAAGCGCGCGTTCCACTTGCGCACGATCTCGCGCGCCAGCTCCAGGTGCTGGCGCTGATCCTCGCCCACCGGCACCTTGGTCGCCTGGTAGATCAAAATGTCCGCCGCTTGCAAGACGGGATAGGTGAAGAGGCCGGCGTTGATGTTGTCGGGATTTTTCTCGGCCTTGTCCTTGAACTGGGTCATGCGGCCCAGCTCGCCGTAGCCCGTGACCGAGGCCAACGCCCATGCCAGCTCGGTGTGCTCGCGCACCGCCGACTGCACGAACAGCGTGGATTGCGCGGGGTCGATGCCGCACGCGATGAGATCGCAGGCCATCTCGCGTACCCGCTGGCCTAGGAGGTTCGGCTCGAAGGGCTGGGTGATGGCGTGGTAGTCGACGATGCAGAAAAAGCAGCGGTAGGACGACTGCAGGGCAACCCAGTTGCGAATGGCTCCCAGGTAGTTGCCGAGGTGCAGTTCGCCCGACGGCTGGATTCCAGAGAAGATGGTTTCGCGTGGCGCGGATTCTTGGGCTGGCATGTCGTCTGCGGTTGTAGTCGGCGCGCCCGGTGCGGTCAAGGCCGGGGATTCGCGTGCGGAGCCTGCCGGCTTTGCCGGCAGCGCAGCATCGCGGGAGGGTTTGGGAACCCTTTGAGGGTTCCCATTACAACAGGACAGACAGCTTGCTGCTGCGCTTGGCGGTGCCTGGGTCGGGCAAGTTGCGCACCGAGAGGGCGCAGGCCACGCGACCGGCGATGGCTGAAAAAGCCTGCGAGGCGGCCGACTCGGGCTCGGCCAGCACGATGGGCCGGCCGTTGTCGCCGGCACCGCGCACCGCGGAGAGCAGGGGAATTTCGCCAAGGAAGGGCAGCCCCTCGCGCTCGGCCAGCTGGCGGCCACCGCCGTGGGCGAAGATCTCCTCGTGGTGCCCGCACTTGGGGCAGGCGAAGAAGCTCATGTTCTCGATGATGCCGAGCACCGGCACCTCGACCTTCTTCCACATGCCGAGGGCTTTCTCGACGTCGATGACCGACACCTCTTGCGGCGTGGTGACCATGACCGCGCCGGTCACGGGCACGAGCTGCGCCAGCGAAAGTTGCGTGTCGCCCGTTCCTGGCGGCAGATCGACCACCAGGTAGTCGAGCTCGCCCCACGCCACGTCCTCGACAAACTGGGTGAGCAACTTGTGAATCATGGGGCCACGCCACATCACGGCTGCGCCGCGCTCGACGAAGAAGCCCACGGAAAGCACCTTGATACCGTGGTGAACCGCCGGAACGATGGTGTGCTCGTCCCGAATGTCGCTTGCTGTCTCGGGCTGGCCCATCATTTGTGGAATGGACGGCCCGAACACGTCGGCGTCGAGGATCCCCACGCGCGTGCCTTGCTTGGCCAGCGCCACGGCCAGGTTGGTGGCGACCGTCGACTTGCCCACGCCGCCCTTGCCCGCCGCCACCGCGATGATGTTGCGAACCTTGGGCAGCCGCTCGCGGGCAGGTCCATCCTTGCGCGCCACCTCGGCGGTGAACGCCACGTCGACGCTGGTCACGCCGGCCACACGCTGGGCCGCCACCTGCACCGAGGCGCGGATCTCGTCGCGCGACGGACACAGGGGTGTGGTCAGACGAATACCGACGTTGGCCTTGCCGTCCGCGAAGGCCACCTCGCGCAGCATCTCCGAATGGGCCAGGGTTCTGCAAAGCCCTGGATCTTTCACTTGCCCGACTGCTTCGCGAATGTCGTCGACGGTGGAAATGGGAGTGTCCTTTCTTCGGCCAACGGCCAGCGGCTAGCGCTTGCGCGCGGTCTTGAGCAGCCCAGGCAGCTCGGTGTCCTCGTGGTGGCCCATCTTGCGTCGCTTGACCGCCAAATAGCCGGCGTTGTGTTGGTTCTCGCCCACCCAGTGCGCGACACGCGTGCTCACCACGACGCCCGCATCCTCAAGGCCTTTGACCTTGAGCGGGTTGTTGGTGAGCAGGCGCACCGATTCCACGCCCAGGTCGCGCAAGATAGCGCCGGCGATGTCGTAGTTGCGCGCATCGGCTTCAAAACCCAGGGCCAGGTTGGCCTCGACGGTGTCGGCGCCGCCGTTTTGCAGGGCGTAGGCGCGAACCTTGTTGCCAAGTCCAATGCCGCGCCCCTCTTGGCGCAAATAGACCACCACGCCCGATCCCTCGGCCGCAATGCGCTCCATGGCGGTGTGGAACTGCTCGCGGCAATCGCACTTGAGCGACCCCATGACCTCCGAGGTCCAGCATTCCGAGTGAACGCGCACCAGGACGTTCGCTTTGCCGCTGATGCGCCCACGCACGACCGCCATGTGCTCACGCGTGCACAGCGGGTTCGGACAGACGGAATTCTCCTCGGGCTCGCGGTACACAACCAGCCGGAACGGCCCGTGCACCGTGGGAAGATCTGCCTCGGAGTAGCGCTCGAGTTTCATCGAATGGGCGGCTTTTGCGGCTAAACGTACGGGCCGGATTCCGGCTTGTCAACGCGCACGGAAAAGCGCGGCGGAGCGGCCCGGCTTGCTTGCATTCCCGTCGGGTGTCATTCTGTACCTTCCATGGCAGTTCGTCCTATTCTGCGTTTTCCCGACCCGCGCTTGCGTCAGGTTTCCCAGCCCGTGACCGCCTTCGACGCGAGCTTGCGCGAGCTGGTTTCGGATATGAAGGACACCATGTACCTGGCCGAGGGCGCCGGCCTTGCCGCCATTCAGATCGGCGAGGCGCTGCGCCTGTTCATCATCGATCCCGAAGTGGCCGGCCACGATGCCGACGACCCGCCGCTGGTGCTGGCCAATCCCGAGCTGGTTTCGATTTCCAAGGAGGAACAGGCCGGGGACGAGGGCTGCCTTTCTTTTCCGGGGATTTTCGTTCCGGTCATGCGCGGCCAGCGGGCCAAAGTCCGCGCCCAAGACGTTGACGGCAAGACCTTCGAGATCGAAGGCGAGGGGCTTTTCGCGCGGGCCTTGCAACACGAAAACGATCACCTGACGGGACGCCTGCTCATCGACATGGTCGGGCCGGTCAAGCGCCAGATCATCAAGCGGAAAATGCGCAAAGAAAACGAGAGGGAAGACGAGGCCGAGGCGACCTAGCCTGGCTTTCGTTTTCTACCCATCTTGCCGACTGTACCCAGCTCGCCCACCCTGGTGCTTTCCAGGATCACCTTC
>Ga0302321_100000586_pt1 | contig 31793 bp, 31 predicted proteins | sample Fen_T0_1_FD_202505 | JGI IMG/M metagenome (GOLD analysis project Ga0302321, IMG submission 202505) | Peat permafrost microbial communities from Stordalen Mire near Abisko, Sweden - Fen_T0_1 | ecosystem: Environmental > Terrestrial > Soil > Wetlands > Permafrost | place: Sweden: Abisko... | reverse complement strand
AGGTTCAGCAGCGGGTCGCCAATCTCAATAAGTACATTGAGTCGCTGCAGAAAAAGTAGTTTTGAAACGGTGACGAACCGGGGACGCGCTCTCCTGAGTGCATCCCCCAAACCTCCTGGCGAGGCAGTTTGCTCCCGCCCCCGCGGGCTGTTAAAGTCTTTTTGACGCTGTTATGAGTGGCCGCTGCTCGATTTACCTTCGCGGCCATCTGGGACCGCAGCGTTGTCTTTCATGCCTGAAGCAGTAGCCAAGCAGCGTAGTTGGATATCGCGCAATTGGAACACGGCGCTCGTCCAGTATTCCGGTGCGGCAGTGGCAGTCTGGGTTGGGCTGAGCCTGTGGACGTTCTCACCTCTGCTTCATCGGCACCCGTTTGCTCTTTTTCTTTTGGCCGTACTTTTTTCGGCGCGTTTTCTGGGCTTCGGTCCTTCGGTCTTCTGCTCCCTGCTTTCCGCGGCTTGTCTCGACTTCTTTGTCTTCCCGCCGGTCCTAACGTTTGGTGTGGTCAATGGCGCGGATCGCGAGCGACTGTTAGTTTTTCTCGGGATTTCGGTCTTTGCGGCCAGCATGGCATGGCAGAAGAAACAAGCTGAATCGCGAGCCGATCGCATTCGCCGCGAAATGGCAGCCATCGTCGAATACTCGCCCGATGCCATCTTCAGCACGAATCCGGAGGGCGATATCACGAGCTGGAATCGCGCGGCCGAATTGCTTTATGGCTACACCGTCGAAGAGGCCGTTGGGTTGCCCGTTCGGTCTCTAGCTCCGGTGGACCGGCAGACAGAGGTAGAAAGCAACGTGCGGACGCTGAAGGCCGGGGGGCAGGTTGGTCCCTATCAAACAGAGCGGGTGCGCAAGGACGGAACACGCTGGCCAGTGTTGCTTTCAATCTCGCCGCTGCGAAACGCGCGAGGGGAAATCCTCGGGGCATCGGCCATTGCACGAGATATGTCGGCGGAGAAGGTGTCGGAGGAGGCGGTGCGACGCAGTGAAAAGCTGGCTACAGCGGGGCGTATGGCGGCCTCGATTGCACACGAGATTAACAATCCTCTTGAGGCGGTCGTCAATCTCCTCTACCTGGCACGCCACGATTCGGCAAATGCCCCACAGTATCTGACGATGGCGGAGAAAGAAGTTGGACGAGTCGCGAGCCTGGCACAACAAACGCTCGGTTTCGTTAGGGATTCGGGTTCGCCGGGTTCGATAGATGCAGCCACATTGATGGACGAAGTCCTACAACTTTATTCGCACAAGCTCGACACGCGGAAGATCCGGGTTATCCGACGGTACCGCCCGGCGCAGGCAGTTCACGGATTTGGAGGCGAACTGCGGCAGTTGTTTGCAAACATGGTGGTGAACGCCGCGGATGCCATGCCCAAAGAGGGCTCGCTGCAGGTGCGTATCGCACCGAACTACGACTGGCGTAGCGGAAGCCAAGGCATTCGGATTATTGTCGCGGATACTGGTTCGGGGATCCCGCAGGAATCGCTTGCGCGAATTTTCGAACCGTTCTACACCACGAAAAAGGACTCTGGAACCGGACTGGGGCTGTGGGTCTCGAGCGGGATCGTGCGGAAGCACGGAGGCCGCATCCGGGTGAAGAGCTGGGCCAACGGTCCGCGAACGGGGACGGTGTTTTCGATCTTCCTGCCCTACCGATATGAGATCAGCCGGGTCGCCTAAGGCCTCGGGACAGCCTGGAGGCTGCGAGACACCGGTTTCCCTATTACTCCCTAGCACTTGCGGGTCGGCGCGGGTACAGTGACCTTCGTGCTTAGAGAGCCTGCCCAAACCCGCCTTATAATCAAGGCAAATCTCGACAGGATGGGCACTTAGCTAGCGTGGAAACTCTAATTGCAGCGGCGATCTTTGCGTACGGACTCTGCTTCGGCAGTTTCCTGAACGTCTGCATTTACCGCATGCCGCTGGGAAAGTCGGTGGTTTCTCCACGTTCCGCCTGTCCCAATTGCGGCGATCCCATCCCGCTGTATCACAATCTTCCGGTAGTCAGTTGGCTGCTCCTTGGAGGAAAATGCCGAGCATGCACGCAGCCGATTTCCCCGCGCTATCTAATCGTCGAGATGCTGATTGGAGTTCTATTCCTGGCATGCTATCTCCACTTTGGACTGACGCTGCTGGCACTAAAGTGCGCGGTACTGGGATTTCTGCTTTTCGGGCTGATCTTCACCGATGCGGAAACCAAATTACTGCCTGACGCTCTGACGCTTCCGGGTATCTGTATTGGGATTGCTTTCAGCTTGATGGTTCCGGTGAACGATTTGGCGTCGCGCATCATGCCGGGACTGGTGTCGTTCGAGATGCGTGGCGACATTTCATGGCGGATCTGGTCGCTGGCGGATTCGCTGCTGGGAGCCGCGGTGGGGGCGTCGTTCCTGTATGGGGCTGCGGCGATCTATCTACGAGCGCGCGGCGTAGAAGGCATGGGATTCGGCGATGTCAAGCTCATGGGCTTAATCGGCGCGTTCCTGGGGACCAAGCTGACCGTTCTGACAATTTTCTCGGCATCGCTGGCCGGTTCCCTCTTTGGCCTGAGTACGGTGCTCGCAGTATGGATCAAACGCCGTCGCAGAATCTCTGCGCATGGCACACCTTCGATGGAGGCGCGAAGACGCGCCTGGCATTCGGCACGGATGGTCTTGCGCTATTACGAAATGCCCTTCGGCGTATTTCTGGGCGCAATGGCGTTCCTGGCATTCCTGTTCGGCAACCAAGTGCTGCATTGGTACTGGAGGACGCTATGAGAGCGTTGGCGAATCCAGTCGTGCTGCGAATGGCTTTGCTGTTGTTCTGTTCGATGATGGCCTTAGCCGTGGCCATTTTTGTCAGCCGAAGGCTGAGAAAGAGCCTCACGGAGGAACCGGATCTGAGTGCCGCGCCGCTTTCTGCCGATGGCCTTCCCGTTCATGCCTATCATGCGGTGATTCAGCAACTGAAACAGCAAAAGCACGAATTGACCACGCAACAGCAAGCTGAACGCAGGAAGGCCAAGGCATCCGACACACTCAGTTCCACAGTGCTGGCGAACCTTCCCACTGGAGTTCTGTTCTTCAATACCGTCGGTCTGGTGCGGCAATCGAATGCGGCCGCACGCAAGATGCTGGGCTTTGCTTCTCCGGTCGGGCTGGATGTGAGCGAGATGTTCCGAAACGCGACGCTTCGGCCTTCCAATACGGGGATACCTCTTAGCGAGTCCACAGTAGCGCAAGCGCTCGCACCCGCCATGGCAGGAACCACCGCCGTGCGCGGTTTGCTGCTGAATTACATCACGCGCGAAGGGGAGACCCGCGTACTGGAAATCTCCGTATCGCCAGTGATGGCTGAGGACGCTAGCCTGCTGGGCACAACGCTGGTGCTGAGCGACAAGACCGACCTCGAGCGTATTCGCCACGATCAACGAGTTCGACAGGAAATCTCGGCGGATCTGGCTCAGGAACTCAGAGACTCTCTGACCACGATCGCGGGGCACGCGCAACAGTTGGCATGTAACCGGGATCCCGATTTCGCGCGGCAACTGGCGGATAGCATCGCCAAGGAAGCCGCGCAGCTCGACCGCACCATCGGAAGTTTTCTCGAAGGTGCGCAGGCAGCAACAGCAGGTTCTTGAAATTGGAGTGGCGGGCTGCCTTAGGCGCCTGCGGAAGGATGAGGCAAATGAAACGAACGAATTGGCTGGTAGTCGCGAGTTTCGCGCTAATGACTGCGGGAGCCTTGGCACAATCGACATCCGCAACCACGCAGGCTGGCCCATCGCTTGGAGATTTGGCGCGAAAAGCGCGACAGAACAAGCCACAGTCGAACAGTGCGAGCCGTCACTATGACAATGACAACCTGCCCACAAGCCAGCAGTTGAGCGTGGTGGGCCCGGCTCCAACGGCGTCGACCGCGACGCCAAATGGTCAGGGCGCGCCGGCAGCCAATGACGCGGGCGCTGCTCAAAAGCAGGCGCAAGAGGATCGTCAGCAGGCCAACGAGGAGCTGCGGGGAAAGATCAAGGAACAACAAGCGAAAATCGATGGTCTCGCGCACGAACTCAACATTGACCAGCGCGAGTATCGACTCCGCGCCGCCGCGTTCTACGGTGACGCGGGCGCTCGTCTGCGCGACTCTGCCCAGTGGGACAAGGACGACGCGCAGTACAAGTCAGAAATGGACAGCAAGCAGCAGAAGATCGATGCTGCCAAGCAGCAATTGGAAGAGTTGCAGGAGCAGGCTCGCAAGGCTGGCGTAGTCCAGAAAGAAGCGGACAAGGACAGCGAGAAGGACAAACCGGCCGACGACGACAGGAAGCAGTAATAGTGCTTCGGTGCTAAGCCGTTGGCCGATGCACCTGTAGCAACAGCATTCAAACCCGGGGCGCGGATCCCATCCGCGCCCTCTCATTTTCTAGCCCGATCCCGAATTTGCCGCACATGGTGACGGCCGTGCACCCAGTGAAACCGGCGCCACTCATCCGCGGAGAAGGGTCCGAGGAGAGGATGATCCATAATCTTGGCAGCGGCACCGAATCGCCGTTCGCACTCATCCAGACTCGCGTCCATGTTTTGCAGTTCGGTGAATATCGAAGCCTGTACTTCGTCACTCGGCGTTCCTCGCGGAACCACGCGCTCTGGGGCTTTCGCACCACCAGGCAAATAGCCCAGCCCCAGTACCAGCATTTTCCCGAAGCGGTTCTTGATCGTTGCTCGAGTACCCAGTGGCCCGCCCGCAGCCAGACATTTGGCGATTGCCTTGTTGGTGTTCTTATAGGTCAGATAAAGATGTTCCAGAACCTGCGCGGCGGTCCACTTCCCTGCCGCATCCCGGTTGAGCGCATCTTGGCTCAAACCGCTGGTCACACTTTCAAGTTCCTGGCGCAAGCGTTCAAGATGTGAGTTCATAGAGGAGTTTGAAATGAAGTACACCGAGCGGCAATTTTATAGGATTCGATGCCTGGGTTGGTTACAATGATCGCGATCCTTTCTAACCCAAACAACTGGCGCAAATTGGAATGACAAAAATATTCGCAGCGGTACTCGGAATTATTTTGATGGCCGGATGCTCGTCCGGGCCCAGCACGACCACAACGGCGGAAAAGCCAAAAGTCCCGGATACCATGACCGGAAGCAGCGCATTCTACAAGTGCTACATTTCCGCACGCGGATGGGCGACCGATGCGCAACCGTTTCGCGTGGAATCATCGCCCACCAAGACGCGGGATGGGAAAGCTGGCGAATGGCGATCCGGCTTCGCTTCCGTCGCGCAGCATGCGACCAAGGCATACACCTGGACGAACGGCGAGATCAACCACGGCACCGACGACACTTACAGCCCGACCAATTCTTCCACGATCGTCTTCAACGTTCAGTTCCTGAAGACGGATTCGGACAAGGCATTTGCCGTGGCGCAACAGCACGGCGGGGACAAGTTGCTGGAGAGCGAACCAGATACGCCACTGCTTTACATCCTGGATTGGGATCGTCAAAATAACGCGCTGCTTTGGCACGTGATCTATGGTGCCGATCGCGCGACGGCGAAACTGCGCATCGCCGTGAATGCTACGACCGGAGAATTTTCGAAGGTCGAGAAGTAGCCTCTTCCGACAGCGCGCGCATGTCGCACCGCGAGAGCGTTAGCCTTCGCCGCACAGTTTGCGGGTCAGACAACAGCTACTGGCTCTTTTCGAGTTTAGCCAGCGCCGCGTGGGCGTCCTTGGCGTACTGGCCTTCTGGCAGGATCTTCAGATATTGCTCGTAGTACTTTTTCGCCTCAGTCTTGTCGCCCAGTTTTTCCTGACACACGGCCAGTCGAAAGCTGGCGATGGCATCGTTTTCCTTGTAATAAAGGGCTTCCTTATAGCGGTCGAGCGCCGCTTTGTAGTTCTTGCGCTTGAAGTAGTAGTCGCCGACCTCTACATTTTTCAGCGCCTTCATTGGATTCCAGGGATGGAATTCCTGGACATCCGTACCTTCGGGGGCCGGAGCGATTTCCAAGTCCGATACCGCGTTCGCACTCTCGGGATGGTTCTTGGCGTCGTCTTTGGGCGGGGAAATGTCGATGCGGGTCTCGCGGCTGGAACTCTCCTGGGCTTCGCGATTGCGGTCGGATTCCTGACTCGGCGACTGTTGGGACGACTGGCTGGAAGACGAGGATTCCTGGGCCAAACAACTGGCTCCGGCCAGCGCGAGCAACGATACGAAAATGGCTAAACGACTCATCCTGTTGATATTCTAAACCTCTTGTATCCAATATGGGTGCGATGCCACAGCTTGGGCAGGCGGTTGCCAAGGCGACGTTCCCGAATTTTTTGCAAGGGCGCGACCAAATACCCGACGAGCGGCTCACCCCGCACAATCCCACACTTTCCTCGTGCTAGTCTCAACCGGTGATCCATCCCTTGCTGGCCGCAATTGGCGGGAGCATAACGACTTTTGCGGCGACCAACATTGACGACCTGTTTCTACTGACGCTGTTTTTCGCGCATCGGATTCCGGCTCGCCGCATTGTCGCAGGCCAGTATCTTGGGTTTGCTGCCATCATACTGATCAGCTTGATCGGTGCGTTTGCCGCCCTCAAAGTGCCTCACATATGGGTCCGCCTGTTGGGTGTGTTGCCCCTCGCGCTTGGTCTCAAGCAACTGCTCCGCCTTGGGAAAGGCGATGGAGAGACACCGCAGTTTGGCTCAGCGATTCTGTCGATCGCCCTTGTCACGCTCTCGAACGGCGGTGACAACGTCGGTGTTTATGTACCGTTCTTTGTGATTGCGCGCGTCTATCTGCCCGTAATTCTAGGCGTGTATGCGATTCTGATTGCAGCTCTTTGTCTGGCAGGCCGATGGCTGGGAAGACACCCACTGGTTTTGAAAGCGGTGGATCGCTGGGGGCACTGGATCGTTCCGCTTGTATTCATTGCTCTGGGAATCTTCGTCTTGCAGTCCTGAAACCGACGCTGCTAGACAGCCTTTACCGGATGCCGGAGAATCGTCTTGAGTTTCGCGGGATCAACACGGCGCGGGTCCGACAGGTATATTTCGTGGTGTGCGCCATGGAACTTCATTCCTTTCTTCTCGGCAAACGATCTCATGACCTCGAGGGTCAAGCATTCTTTATCGTAAGGCCCCACGTGCAACGACTGCACGCATAGCCCTTCTTCCAGAGCCACCAGGACGACCTGCTGTACCACTTCTGTCTTGCCGCGCTTGAGCAGTACGGCGATTGCGCCCTTGACCTCTTTCTCCGTGATGAAGTCCGGGGTACGAATCATTAATTGCCAGGTCCACTGTTCCTTATCATGCGCAGGTTCACCGAATTTCAAAGTCGGCCATAAGCCTTCGAGTTTCGAGACAAGATAATCGGGTTTCCCGGCGAACTTGAGCGTCATCTTCACGGTGAAGGCCACGCCATAGAGCGCGCCGACCGCGTCGGTGAACGCGGCGCCTCCGGGAGCACCTTTTCCCTTGATCGAAAGATAAGCTGCCGGACCGACTTCGACCAGCACTGGCGTCTGAGGTGCGACATATTCTTTGCTGTACTTGCGATAGAGATCGAGTTTCTCTTCCGTCTTCTTCGCGGTCTTCATGATCGCCGTTTTCATTGCTTCATCTCCTGGTCGAGCTACCAACGGGCGCAATCGGTGCATAAATATCGGTCAACAAATCCTCGGGCGCAGTGCCCTGCGGGTCGTTTAGATAAACCTCAAAGCAAGGGACGTCGCGCAACTCCCGCCCACTGCGCGGAATCCACTGTCCTAGCAACTCCGAGTACGTCCGACCCAAACCGTTGTAGGGACCAGCATGAGTCGTCCTCGCGTATTCTCCGCCGACAACGACCTGGACTTGGATTTCGTCATTCGGTTGGAAATCATCGGCCACGGTAACGCAGGCGTCATAGCGAATCTTCGACGACGGAGTAATCTCGGGATCGTCATGGCAGATCCCCAGCATCATTGTGTCGCCGCCTATGTAGCCGTCTTTCCCCATGAGTGTGAGCAAACGATCCCAGGTTGCCCCGACTTCGTTGTAGGGTCCCACGTGGCGTAGAAAAGCAACGCGCATCGGATTCAACTGCTGGATTTCAACGTTCATATTCTCTCCTCGACGAAGGCTTCGAAAACTCTGGACGCTTGTGCCCGGGCGGTAATGTACGCCAGAGGGAACGCTGGTGAATTGCATACGGCGAATCTTGCGGAATTGCGACGGAGCGACAGCGAATGCGGACTTGAACGAACGTGTAAACGCTTCGTGACTTTCGTAGCCCGCTTCTAGCGCGATGTCGACTACAGGAGCCGAGCCCAGCTTCAACTGGCTCGCTGCCCGTTCCAATCGCAACCGGCGCACGTATTCCTTGACCGACTCCCCCACCATGCCCTTAAAAATCCGGTGGAAGTGATAGGGCGAAAAGCAAGCTAAGGCGGCAATGTCACCCAAGCGAAGGGGTTCGTCCAGATGCTGCTGAATGTGAGCCAGCACTCGAACAATCCGTCGCTTGTAGTCGTGCAAGGTGGTATCTCTCATACCGCAATCCAACGTAAGCAAGTCGGGAGAAAACCGCTTGACTATTCTTGCGGTTTTGGGGAGGCGACGTCAGTGACAAGGGACGAGAAAGTGCTCCTCGCTGGCAGCAAAAAAAACAGGCCACCGATATTTCGGCAGCCCGTTTTGGCAATTCCTCCGGGGAGGAGGGAAAAATCAATTTCTAGAGTGACGGCGGATTTGCGGTCGCCGTCGGGGTCTGCTGGCTCGGGGATGCGCTACCCGTGTTGGTCATCAAGTGGATGTCCACACGACGGTTCTTTGCACGTCCCTGCGAGGTTGTGTTCGGCTCGACGGGCTTATCCTTGCCGAGGCCGATCAGATAAATCTTGTAGGCCGGAACGTTCTTTTCCGACGCCAGGTACTGAATGACAGCCTTCGCGCGGCGCTGGCTGAGCTCATAGTTGTAATCCGAGCCGCCCACCGAATCCGTCGCGCCCTCAACCGTGATGATGTAGCCCTTGGTCGAGGCGACACTGGATGCAAGCTGATCAATGGCTTCTTTCGCGTCCTTGGTGAGGTTGTCTTTGTTGAAGCCGAAGTGCACCGACGTTTCAACCACGGAGTGGTAATTGTCTAGGTTGACGACGGTGTTGGTCAGCATGTCCACGCGCTGTACGGCGTTGCTCGCCGTGGTCTGCGCTTTGTCAGCGCTGCTGCCTGCGGCAAGGGCTTTCTGGTCCACTTCGTTGGCCCGGGCTTGCACGGTCTGGATCCCCGACTGCGCACGAGCGTCCACGTCCTTGATGTCTTTCGAATTCTTCGCGGTCAGATCGTCAAGCTCATTGGTCTTGTTAATGAGCGGCGTGGTCTGTTGGCGCACATAGTTCTTAGAAGTGCAGCCGATGGATGCGGCGGCCATAAGCGCCAGCATTAGGGTCAGTAAAGTTCTTTTCATCTGATTCAGGGGCTCCCTTTCCCCAAGAGTATTGCGGGGTTCAAGTTCTATTGTTGATCGAGTCTCGATAACTGTCCTTGCAACTGAACCACATCTACCTAAAGCACGAGAGATGCCATCCCATTTTTCAGGGCTATTCCCATAAGAATCTTAGAATCATGCACTTATGAAGACGTTGTGGGAAAGACAACCTCGCGGATTCCGGGAAAGGCGCTATGGACCATAGAAAATTTATACGGTAGCGGTTCCGGGAAGGATTATAGACAGGCCCCGGGGAACTCTCAAGCCAAGACAGGAATCGGTAGTTCTACCCCTACGAAACTGGTTTGGCGTTGCGAGCGCGGACTACATCACCGGGGGCGCTTTGATCCCCATGATGGCCAGGACCTGCTCCAATTCTCGCCGTGCAACAGCGGCTGTCATGAACAGGAACGTTTTGCGTCCTTCGTCTGGTTCCGCGAGGATGGGGTGCTGATGGTAGAAGGTGTTGAAGAGCTGTGCCAGTTGAAACGCGTGCTTCGCGAGATATGCAGGCTCGGTAGTTCCAATGCATTGTTCAACGATGTACGAAGTCTTGGCCGAGGCGAGCCAAAGTTCCCAGATGGAGTTGCCCGAATCGCCGGTCAGAAACTTCTGAAAATCGTCGGCGGACATCCGGCTCGCCGCGTTTTTGCAGAAATCGTCAGGATTCAGCCCGGCCTTGCGGAAGATGTTCGTGGCACGTACAACTGCGTACTGCGCGTAAGGGCCGGTCTCGCCTTCGAAGCTGAGAGCATCTTTGAAATCAAATGCAATTACGGACGCCTTGGTGAACTTCAACATGAAGTAGCGCAGAGCGCCAACAGCAATTTGCGTGGCGATGGATGCTCGCTCGGCATCGCTCAATTCAGGATGGCGCGTATCCACTTCCTTACGCGCGGCGGCTATCAAGGCGTCTAGCAGATCGTCGGCCTTCACGCCAAAACCCTTGCGGCCAGACACTTCAATCCATGAACGCGTCTTGTCTTCGTCGCTGAGTTCGTAGCCGAGTTCGGCGGCGCAACGCGGAGTGAGCGCGACCATCTCGTAGGAGAAATGCGTGTAGCGATCGGCGGCTTCCCCGTGACCTAAACCGCGCAGTGCCTCGACGACTGTGTTCTGCGCCTCTGACTGGCGGGCGTCGATCACGTTGTAGATTTCGGCGACGTCGCCGAAGTGAGGGTGACCTTTCTCTGCGCCAGGGTCGTCGGGAGTAGTAGAGATCCAGCAATCGTGCTGGTTAGGATAGCGATAGAACTTGCGATAGCTGAAGTCACGACCGAGCAGGCCGAACTTCCACATGTGGTAGGCGATGTCCTTACCCACATAGCCGACAGTGCCATTCGAGCGGACGATCACTTTCTGATCATCCTCTGTGATCTTGCCGTCCTCTGTGTCCTCTGTGGTTAGAGGTTTCGAAGTTCCCGCCCGCCGCATGATCCAGCAGCCCTTGTTCTTCCCGTCAGCCTCAAAGGTTAGGACGCCGGAATCTTTCAGCTTACTGAACGCCGCATCCCAGAAATGAAGGTGAAGAATTTCACTCTCGCGCGGCAGAAAATCGTATTCAATGTCGAGACGATCCATGGTCTCGAGGTGGCGGCGTAGGACGGCAACGGCGATCAGATCGGCGATGCGCGCCGTCTCGTTGTTGCCTTCTTCGATCGCGTGCAGAGTGGCGACACGAGCACTCAGGTTCTGCTTGTCTTCTTGATACCAACGCGACGCACGGGCATAGACATCCCAGCAGTAGAAATCGAAGCGAGGGGCTGCAGCCAGTGCCGCAATTTCCGCTTCGCTCTTCTTTTCAACGTTCAGAAAGCCAACAACGACATCAGCAACCTGAACTCCAGTGTTGTCAATGTAGTTCTGGATATCCACTTCCCTGTTCGCGAAGCGGAGCAGTCGTACAAAGCTGTCGCCGAGGATGGCGTTGCGCAAATGGCCGATATGGGCAGCCTTGTTGGGATTGATGCTGGAATGCTCGACGAGCACCTTGCCGCTAGGAACGTCTGCTGGAGGAATTTCTCCGGCGGCAAGCATGGTTGCAAGTTCGGCACGATTCACCCGAACGTTGATGTAACCGGCGCCCGCGACTTCAAATTTCTCAATGCCGGCGACGGGACCGATGCTGGCGACGATCTCTTCGGCAATCTTGCGCGGAGCCTTTCGCAACTTGCGGGCGAGTTCAAAGGCGATGGGGAGCGCGTACTCGCCAAACTCAATTTTCGGCGGCTGCTCAATGACGATATTGGCAACTTCGAGTTGGTAGGTGCGCTGCAAGAACTCGCGCACCGCTGCGGTCAAACGAAGTTCGAGATGACGATACAAGAATTCCCTCTAAACGATTGAATAAACAGTGATTCTAGCAAAGATGACGCAGAGCGCGAGTTTGACGAGGCTCGAAGATCAACCCTATGATGAAAGTTCGCCCGTTGGGCACAAGTCGTTGATCGTTCGTCGGTGGTCGATCGCAAGAGTCTGCACCCATCCCTGAACTACATCAGCCGACAGACCCGCGAGCGTCTTTGCCAACGACCAGCGACGAACGACCAACGACATTTTTATGCGCATTGCTTACCTCGATTGTCTTTCCGGCATCAGCGGCGACATGTTTCTTGGTGCGCTGGTGGATGCTGGCGTTCCCGCGAAACTGCTTGAGGACACGGTGGCTGCGCTGGATTTGGGGGCGCGGCTCGAGATTTCGAAGGTGGTTCGGGGCGGAATTGCGGCCACCAAGGTTGATGTTTATGCGCACGGCGAAAAGGATATGCCGCGCGAAGAATTCCTGGCGAAGAAGGCCGACCATGATCACGATGACCGCCACTCGCACGGGCACAAACACGGACAAGTACCAGACCACGGACACTCGCATGGTCACGGGCACGACCATCATGATCACGACGATGAACACGAACACGCCCAATCGCACGGTCCTGAACATGGGCGGAGCTTGACTGAAATTCGTGGGATCATCGAAAAGTCCGCGATCACGGCTAAAGCGAAGGCGACGGCGATCCGCATCTTCGAGAATCTAGGTGCGGCCGAGGCGGAGATTCATAGCACAACCGTCGAGCAGGTACATTTTCACGAGGTCGGCGCCGTGGATGCCATCGTGGATATCGTGTGCGCGGCTGTGGGCGCTGATGTTCTGGGCGTGGATGAATGGATATGCTCGCCGCTCAATGTTGGAGGAGGCACGGTCAAGTGCGCTCACGGAACGCTGCCAGTCCCTGCGCCGGCAACGCTGAAGCTCTTGAAGGACGTACCCGTGTATTCGTCCGGGCCTCAGGTTGAGTTGGTGACGCCAACCGGTGCGGCAATCGTAAGAACGCTTGCGACACGGTTCGCCTCGTTCCCTGCGATGAAAGTCGACAAGGCAGGTTACGGAGCTGGAAGCCGCGAGTTTGCCGACCATCCGAACGTTTTGCGACTGACGTTGGGAGAGGCGGTAGCTTCGGGAACGTACCGCGACACGATTTGTGTTCTGGAAGCCAATCTCGACGACATGAGTCCACAAGTGCTGGGCTATGCGATGGAACGTCTGTTGGCCGAAGGCGCGCTGGATGTCTTCAGCGTGCCGGTGCAGATGAAGAAGAATCGCCCCGGCGCTCTGCTGACCGTGTTGACAAAGCCGGAAGACGCAGACCGCCTTACGAAATTGATGTTTTCGGAGACGACGACGCTCGGCGTACGGCGTCGGGATGAGTCACGACAGGTGCTCCAACGGAGATGGGAAACAGTGGAGACGACCTGGGGTCCTGTGCGAATCAAAATTGCGAATATGAACGGCACGCTTTCCAACTATGCTCCAGAATATGAGGATTGCCGGGCGTTGGCGGAAGCGCATCATGTACCGCTAAAGAGAGTCATCGAAGAAGCGGTGAGAAAGTTTGGGAACGCGAGCCGCTAGCATTCGGCCTGCCGCCTACGAGAAACTAGTACCAGCAGATTAGAAATCATGAGTAAAAAGTTCTACATCACGACTCCAATTTATTACGTCAATGCGCGGCCGCATTTGGGCCATGCTTACACGACGATTGCGTGTGACACGATCGCGCGGCGGCATCGCATGCTCGGCGACGACACATGGTTCCTGACGGGCACGGACGAGCACGGCCAGAAAATTGAGCGCGCCGCGGCCGCCGCGGGCAAATCGCCGCAGCAGTTCGCCGATGAAGTGTCGAACGAATTCCGGGCAAGTTGGTCGCGCTTTGGGCTCTCGAATGACGACTACATCCGCACTACGTCCGATCGCCACAAACTGGGTGTACAGGCGTTATGGCGTGCGATTCGCGATAACGGATACATCTACAAAGGCACTTACACCGGGCAGTACTGCGTATCAGACGAACTCTATGTAGATGGTGCGGAGCCCGGTTCGCCCTGTCCAACCTGCGGGCGGATCACAGAGACGGTAAAAGAGGAAAACTACTTTTTCAAACTATCGGCCTTTCAGCAGAAACTGATTGATCTCTACACGTCTCAACCCGACTTCATTCGGCCCGAGACACGGCGGAACGAAGTGCTGTCGTTTGTCAGCGGTGGCCTGCGCGATCTTTCGATCAGCCGCAGTACGTTTTCCTGGGGTATTCCCGTACCCGACGATCCAAAGCACGTCATCTATGTATGGCTCGACGCGCTGGCAAACTACATCACGGCGCTCGGCTACGGATCGAACGACACGAGCAAGTTTGAAAAATACTGGCCCGCAGACGTGCACATGATCGGCAAGGAGATTGTCCGCTTCCATTGCGTGTATTGGCCCGCGTTTCTGATGGCGGCCGGAATCCCTTTACCCAAAGGCATCGTCGCACATGGCTGGCTGCTGTTTGAAGAGAGCAAGATGTCGAAGTCGCGCGGCAATGTGGTGCGCGCGGAAACGATAGTAGACGTGCTCGGCATCGAGGCCCTGCGCTACTTCCTCTTACGGGAAGTCGTCTTCGGACAGGATGGTTCGTTCAGCTTCGACGCGCTGGTGCAGCGATATAACGCGGATCTCGCGAATGGATTGGGCAATCTCGCCAGCCGCACACTAACGATGATCAATCGTTATTTCAAGGGTGAAGTGCCCTACCCTTCGAATGCAGCGCATAAGGCGACCGACGATGCCATCGCTGACGCTGCGCGCAAGGCGATCACGGACTTTGACACGTACTTCGATCAGTATCAGTTCTCGCGCGCGCTCGAATCGGCGTGGTCGCTGGTCGGTGCGGTGGACAAATACATCGTCGAAAACGAACCCTGGGCGCTGGGCGACAAACAGGACGAAGAAAGCCGAGGTCGCCTCGCAACCGTGCTTTACACGAGCGCGGAAGCCTTGCGTATCGTGACCGCGCTTGCGCATCCGGTGATGCCGGAGGCAACCGGAAAGATATGGGCGCAGCTTGGCCTTGGAGACATCAAGAAGCTCGACCTGACGCAACTAAGTTGGGGGCAGTTGCAACTGGGAACGAAGCTGGGCGAAGTGCAGCCAGTGTTTCCACGCGCTGACAAATCCGCGATTGAGAGGATGCAAAAGATGGAAGAGCAGAACAGTTCGACCCCTGGTTCGGCGGCACCCACCGCACCGGTGGCCCCAGCGACAACTACGACCGCAACACCGGCCCCAGTAGCCAATGCGGCCGCGCCCCCTGCCAAGCCAGCGGCCGTGATTCCGGATGGCAAGATCAGCATCGACGATTTCGCCAAGGTTGAGTTACGTGTGGCCCAAGTCAAGACTGCGGAGCGCGTAAAAGGCGCCGACAAACTCTTGCGGCTCGAAGTGGACCTCGGGACGGAAGTTCGTCAGATCGTTGCTGGGATCGCTGAAGCGTATGAACCCGAATCGCTGATTGGGCGCAAAGTTGTGATCGTCGCGAATCTAGCGCCGCGCAAACTGAGGGGACTTGAGTCGAATGGGATGATCGTCGCTGCCTCGCCAGAGGGTGGGAAGGCGGTGCTGGCGGGCTTCCTGGAGGATGTGCCATTGGGCACAAGATTGAAGTAGACCCGGTGAGTTGATTCACTCATACACTGTGAGGTCTGACGTGGTGTCCGCTTCGCGAACGACTAACGACTACCGACCAATGACCGATGTTCACCGATTCCCACGCCCATCTTGAAGGCAAGCGCTTCGACGCCGACCGCGACGAGGTCTTAGCGCGCGCCAAACAGAGCGGGATTGATGCGTATCTTGCGATCGGCAACGGCGAAGGGCCGGACACGGCGGATTGCGGAATTCGTTTGGCCGAGAAGTACAACGGCAATGCTGAGTATCCCGAGATCTGGACGAGCGTTGGGATCCATCCCCACGAGGCGCATCTGGCCAACGAGGCGGCTTATTCACAGCTAGCGAAGTGGGCGAAACATCCGCGCGTAATTGGCTGGGGCGAAATCGGGCTGGATTACTTCTACGACCACTCGCCGCGAGGTGTACAACAGCAAGTATTCATTCGCCAAATGGAATTGGCGGCCTCGGCAAAACTGCCCCTCATTATTCACAACCGCCCGTCGGATAACAGCGAGAACGCGTGGGACGATTTCTTTCGTTTGGTGACCGAGCACTGGACACCCACCGGACTGCTCGGAATCCTGCACTGCTTCACCGGAACGGTGGAGCATGCGCGACGCGGCCTTGGCCTCGGGTTTATGATTTCTTTCGCCGGGAACATCACTTTCCCAAAGGCGCAAAACATCCGTGACGCCGCCCAGATCGTTCCGCTCGACCGCATGCTGATCGAGACTGACTCGCCTTATCTGGCGCCGATTCCGCATCGCGGGAAACGCAATGAACCGGCATTCGTAACTGAGGTGGCACGACAAATTGGGCAACTGCGAGGCATATCGGCCGAAGCGATCGGTGAACAGACGTCCGAGAACTTCCGCAAATTCTTTCGTCTGGCAGACAAAACCCGATAAGACACGCAGACACAACGCGTTCCGCCCCAGACCGCGCATCTTCTGATACCCTCAAGGGTACGATTTTGGGCGTGCAATGTGGGTGACGCTGTGACCCCGCGAGCCAGCGAACAGCCGTCCCGGTAAAAGGCTGATTCGAACGTCTGTACTCGCGGCGCGATGGCCACAGCAAAAACTGTTTCGTTTCGCCCAGCAAGACAATCTAAACAGGTAAAGGCTGAATTCAATGCCCGACAATAGCTTCGACATCGTCAGCAAGATTGACCTGCAGGAAGTTTCGAACGCCATTCAGCAGGCAATGAAGGAAATTACAACGCGCTTCGACTTGAAAGATTCGAAATCGCACGTCGAACTCGAAGGCAAGGATGCGATCATCATGCATTCCGCCGACGAGTACAAACTGAAGCACGTTAACGACATTCTCCAACAAAAGCTGGTGAAGCGCGGTGTTCCCTTGAAGGGACTGGTATATGGCGTGGTGGAACCCGCCGCAGGCAGCACCGCCAAGCAGAAGATCACTATGCAGCAAGGAATTCCGATCGAGAAGGCGCGCGAGGTCGTGAAATTCGTGAAGGACTCGAAGAAAAAAGTGCAGGCATCGATCCAGGGCGATCTGGTGCGCGTGAGCGGCAAGGACCGTGACTCGCTGCAAGAGATCATCGCGCTGCTGAAGCAGAAGGATTTTGGAATTGACATGCAGTTTACGAATTATCGAACGAACTGAGGACGTTCACCGCGGAGAACGCAGAGCTCGCAGAGGAAACGAATACAGCCAAGAATTTCAAAAACTCCGCGATCTCAGCGACCTCTGCGGTTAGATGATTTCGAACGCGACATTACACTTGAGCACAACCAGCGCCATTAACGGGAAAGAGATCTTCGATCTGCTCCGGGACGACATCGTCGCCATCGAGGAGCAGTTTGGACGCGATACGGTTTCGAACGTCGCGGCCATTACGGAGATTGGTGAGTACCTGCGAGCTGGTGGCGGCAAACGCATCCGCCCTGCATTACTACTGCTGGCGGCGAAACTCTTCGGCTACAAGGGCAACGGCGCAATCAAGCTCGCGTCAGTGGTCGAGATCATTCATACGGCGACGCTGGTTCACGACGACATCATTGACGAGGCCCAGATCCGCCGAGGTCGTCCGGCTGCCAACACGCAGTGGGGCAATTCCAAGTGCGTGCTGGCGGGCGACTGGCTTTACATGCAGGCGTTCAAGATCGCCGTACAGGAACGCAATTTCCGCGTTCTCGACGTGCTGATTGAGCTCACGCAGCAGATGGTCGAGGGCGAACTGCTGCAAATGGAAAAGCTGGGCCAGTTGATTTCGCTCAGCGAACATCTCGACCTCATCTATCGCAAGACAGCATGTTTGTTCTCGGTGTGCATGCGCGTCGGCGGCATTCTAGGCGGGGCGACGACCGAGCAGGAAGAACGCCTGGGACAATACGGCCGCAACCTTGGCCTGGCATTTCAGATTGTGGATGACGTTCTTGACCTCACCGCATCGGAAAGCGTACTGGGGAAACCCGTGGCGAGCGATTTGCGCGAGGGCAAGGTCACGATGTCGGTGATTCACGCGCTGGAGCGCTGCGACGCGGGTGAGCGCAAGCAGATCGAGAAGATTCTGCGCGACCGGGCTTTCAACGGAGTCACGCACTCCGATATTCTCGCTATTCTCAGTCGCTACGGCTCGTTGGAATTCGCAGCGGCTGAAGCTGCGCGTTACGCCGAAGCGGCTCGCCAGGCAATCTGCGTTTTCCCCGACTCCGAAATCAAACGAGCTCTTCTGTGGGCGCCGGATTTTGTGGTGGCAAGAGAAAAGTAGTCTCTAGCCGCGAGCTTCGAGCCACGAGCACCCCTTCTGTTGAACATCCCCTCGATCCCTTTCCCTGGGTACGTTTTAGTAGGCTAAGGTTGGAGCTGTCAGTTCGATCTTGTCCGCTCGCAGCTCGAGACTCGTAGCTCGGGACTCACGGCCACACATCCAAAAGTCACAAACGCGAATCGTGGAGAGCCCGAACGCATCTACTGTGGTTGCTATACTACTCAGACGATTTAGCCCATGAACGACCTCGTTTCTCTGATTTCACATCACGGCTACCTCTTTCTGGCAGCGATCTGCTTCGCGGAGGCAATCGGCCTACCTTTGCCCGCCGCCCTCGCCATCCTTACCGCTGGCGCGGTAGCCGCCTACGGTCAGCTGCACTTGTCCTACGTTTTCGGGATCGGACTCGTGACCATGCTTTGCGGCGACGTAGCCCTCTATTTCACCGGTCGAGTCACCGGCTGGGCATTGCTCGGAATACTGTGCCGCCTTTCGGCAAACCCGGAAACCTGCATTCTGCGCTCCGCCGAATATTTTTACCGTCGCGGAAAGCAGACGCTGCTGTTCGCTAAGTTCATTCCTGGTATCAACACAATGTCACCGCCGCTCGCCGGAAGCATGAAGATGCGTCCCGAGCAGTTCCTGGCCTTCGACGCGGTAGGAGCCGCACTCTATGTGGGTGTTTATGCGCTTGCCGGCTATATCTTCAGCGACGCCCTGCGCGCCATCACGCGTGGCTTACGCTCGGCCGGTTCCGCAGCGGAGGCTATTTTTGGGATTGGACTTGCGGCCTACATCATCTATCGCGTCATCCTCTACCGGCGTTACCGACTGCTGGATGTAGCTCCGCGGGTGCCGGTCGAGGAATTGGCCCGCCGTGTAGCGTCCGCCGAACCTGGAACCGTCCTGATCGCGGACGTGCGCAGCCACGGCTATTACGACACCGAATCGGAACGCATCGCAGGCTCGATTCGTTTGGAGCCCAATCGACTGGAAGAAGAGATCAAGAAGCTGTCCAAGGAGCACGAGATCTATCTCTACTGCACTTGACAGCGCGAGGCCACGAGCGCCCGGGTGGCGCACTTACTCCAAAAAGAAGGCTTCAAGGTTTTCGTAATTGCCGGTGGACTTGGCGCCTGGCGCAAGGCCGGAAATGCCGTCGAACCTGTGCCGCACGACGACGTCATCAAGTTGCCAATGTTCACGTAGAACGGTTGTTTCCCGGACTACGAGGAAGCAAACGGTGATGCCCATCCTTGGCAGTTGCTGACCACGGTGCTATTGTCCGGACATGAGCCGAGCCTCTAGTCGATGCGGAATCATTCTTGCGGCGGGCGAATCGTCGCGCATGGGCCGCGATAAGGCTCTGCTGCCTTGGCCCCCGTCCACGCAACCAGGTACACCGAGCGGAACGTTTCTGTCTGCCGCGATTGAGTTGTTTGCTCCTTTCGTGGACATCGTGTTCGTCGTTGCCGGAAAGAATGCAGACAATCTCGCTCCGGTTGTGTACGCCAAAGGTGCGTCGCTGGTTGTGAATCCCAATCCTGAGCAGGGACAGTTCAGCTCACTACAAGCCGGCTTACGAGAAGTGCTCAACCGCGGGCGGGATGCCGCGATGATCACGCTGGTTGATCGTCCGCCTGTGAAGTCCGAAACCCTCGCAACGCTCGATGAGGCTTTCGAGCAAGCGCAACTCCACGGCAAGTGGGCTGTCGTTCCGGAATACCAGGGCAAGCATGGACATCCATTTCTCGTAGGGCGCGAAATGATCGAAGCGTTCCTGCGAGCCCCAGCCACATCCAGTGCGCGCGATATCGAACATGCTCACCTAGACAAGATCGTTTACATTCCCTCGAATGATCCGCAGATTGTCACCAACGTTGATAACCCAGAGCAATATGCCACCTTGCCATTCCCGGTGTTAAATTCGAAATAGGCTAGTAAGACCGCCATCATTCATGACCACGCTAAAACCCGAAGAAGCAAGTTTTGTTGAAAGCGTTCTAGCCCTTAACCCCCGCATCGCGACCTTCGACTGCGACGGAACACTGTGGTCGGGAGACGCAGGGGAAGGCTTCTTCTCGTGGGAACTGAAGCGGGGACTCGTTTCCGAAGAAATCCAGCAGTGGGCACCCAAGCGTTACGCAGCCTATCGCGCGGGGAACGTCCCCGAAGATGTGATGTGCGGCGAAATGGCGACGATGCACCACGGGATGCGCGAAGAAGTCGTGCAGCAGGCAGCCGACGAATTTTTCAAGACGGGCATCGCACCGAACATCTTCCCGGAGATGCGCGAACTCGTGACGAAGCTTCTCAAATCCGGATGTGACGTGTGGGCCGTCTCATCTTCGAATCAGTGGGTGATTCGCTCCGGCATGCGCTATTTTGGCATCCCGGCAGACCGGATTCTGAGCGCCGAGGCTGCAGTGCAAAACGGCATTGTCCTAAACAGGTTGGTTCGACTGCCCAGCGGTCCGGGAAAGGCAGAGGCGATTCATGCGATGGTTCGTGCCGTTCCCGATTGCGCCTTTGGAAACGCGATTTGGGATCGCGAGATGCTGGCGCTCGCCAAGCACGCCTTCGCCATCAACCCGAATCCCAACCTGCGAGACATTGCTATAGAAGAAGGCTGGCGCGTCTACCAGCCTCAGTTGAATCAACCAGAGCACGGAAAATAGTCCAACGACCAGGTTAGTACGTCGGTTGGTTGCGGTTCGCCGCCACGTACTTTCGCATCATCCGCAGTGACGACCAGCGAAAGAACATCTTCTTCTCACCCGTGACCTTGAGTCCCAGCTTTTCCTTGTGCTTGTCGCAGTAAGGAATTCCCTTTACCGAACCGCGCAGGACCTGAACATGGCCTAGCAAAGCAGCGGCGCCGCCCAGCGATGTCTTGGCGAGGTCGTCGAAACGCACCGGTTGAGCACCACAAGCCACGCAACCGTTCGGCCAGAGGCTGCTTCGGAAAACCGGGCTTTCAAATTCCATCGTTTCGGAAATTGTTGCGGGATCGAGCGGCTTCAGCAACCCGACATTCACCGTCGAGTACTCGTTGCATTTTTCACAGCGAACCCGCCGTCCTTCTCTAAGGTCCAGAATGTCGAGCGCGCCGCCGCAGTACGGGCAAGAAGATTTTTTCACGGAGCAAAAGAACGACCCGATTACGCAAAACAAACCGATCGCCCCTGAGGATATCCCGTAGAACAAGAAACCGTTGTGCAGGAGCCACCATGACACTACGCACAACACCACTCCGATTCCGAGCATAAGCACGAAGTTCTTGATTTTCTGCATTGCCGAGTGTTCCACGATCGGCATTGTGCGGCTTGGAACTGGCGGATCGGCAACTTCCACAAGTTGCGGGGCTGCAGCGGGACTGGCCATTTCGGAACACCTCAAGCACAGAGATGAATACCCCCTTAGGCTATCTGTGCACTGGGGCGAGTTCGACTTACCTAGGTCATATCGTGCACCACCAAAAGATCAGGTCTGCTGGTAACTGACGGCCACAGACTCGTCAGGATTGATCCAATGCCGCGCGTAAAGTCTCGATGGCCAGGTACACCGCATGCCCGGATGCGTCAGGCACGCCACCCACTTTTCGGAGCACATCTTCCCGGCTGACTCGACGCCCCTCGGCAACCGTGCTGCCTTTCACCAGCTCCGTTAATGCTGAACCGCACGCCATGGCGGGGACGCAGCCCTTGGCGCGAAAACGGATATCGGTGATTCGGCCGTCTTGCAGCTTCAAGGTGAGCTTCAGAACATCGCCACAAGCGGGGTTTTCTACCTGTGCCGACGCGTCGGGATCTGCGATTTCTCCAGCGTTACGCGGATTTTGAAAATAGTCGAGGAGTTCCGGCGAGTACACACGGTCATTGTAGTCCGACACGAACTGTTGGCCGGGTATCGAGCCAGTGTAATCCCCTACAATACAGCGATGCCTGACTCCCATAGTCCACGCCGAATTGTTTGCTTGCAACCGAGCGCGACCGTGATTCTTGCGAGTATTGGAGAGGTTGATCGTGTCGTTGCGTGCACCAAGTACTGTGTGGACGTCGTACCCGGCATCCACCCCGGATCGCGAGCAATCGTATCGGATTCATGGACTTCAACCGCAGATGAGATCCTGTCCGCCAATCCCGACCTGGTAATCGCCGCAGTTCCCTACCAGCAAGCAGCGGTTGCCGAGATTCTGAAAGCGGGCGTTCGGTTCCTAGGCCTCGCTCCTCGCACACTCGACGACATCTACACGGATATTGCCACAATAGCGGGATGTGTCGGAGCCTTGGATCGGGGAATGCAGGTAATTTCCGAAATGCAGGCACAGATTGCGGACGTTATGCGGCGGACTGCCGGTCTACCAAGAAGGCGTGTGTTTGTGGAAGAGTGGGGCAAGCCCATCATCGCCTCGCAGCACTGGGTCTCGGAGCTTGTGCAGGCAGCCGGAGGAGAATTCGCGGGCAAACCCGGAGCACAGCACTCTGCCGAAGAGATCGCCGCACTCGACCCCGAGGTCATTGTCGCAGCATGGTGCGGGGCAGGAGACCGCGTGCCTCTCGAAAAGATCGTTCGGGAGCGAGATTGGGTGAACACGACGGCGGCCAAGAATCGACAGATGTATTGCATTTCGGACGAGCTATTGAATACGCCTGCCCCGACGCTGATGGCGGGGCTGCGAGCGTTAGCTCGCGTGATCCATCCCGTTGAGTTCCAAGACGCTGGGACGGATCTTAAGGGAGTTCGGGCCATCTCAAGTCAGATCACAACAAATCGGGCGACAGTTGATTGATTTAAGATAAGTACTTATGTCGGTCAGCACAGAGACGGGGAATTTTGAAGAAGTACGCAAGGCAGTTGATCTCCTGAACTCGCGCGCCGGAGCCACCGATCAATTCATGAAGGGCATCACACTCCTGCTGAACGAAAAGATGCTCAAGTACAACTGGGTAGGCTTCTACATGATCGACGCAGAATCCAGTCCGCCGATGTTGGTCCTGGGCTACTACCAGGGAGCACCGAGTCCGCATACACGGATTCCGTTGCACGAGGGGATTTGCGGCGCTGCAGCCTCGTCCGGCAACACTGTCGTGGTCGATGACGTATCGCGAGATTCGCGCTATCTGTCATGCTCGATCGAAACGAAATCCGAGATTGTCGCGCCCGTTTTCAGACATGGGGCGGTAGCAGGGGAACTGGACATCGACAGCCACCTACCGGCAGCCTTCACGCAGGAGGATCGCGAACTGGTCGAATACTGCGCTCAACTCGTCGGCAAACGACTGGAGGGCGAAAATGTCCAACCCAGCTGATCCGGTTTCGGAACCCGCATGAAGCGCGTCGTAGCTGCCCTGATTGTTAACGATGCTGGCATCCTCGCCTGCCAACGCACTCGCCACCAACCCATGCCTCTCAAGTGGGAGTTTCCGGGCGGCAAGATTGAAGAGGGCGAGCAGCCACGGGATGCGCTACGGCGCGAACTGGACGAAGAACTTGGTATCCAAGCCATGATTGGCAATGAAGTAGCCCGCATTCAGCACCAGTACCCGGGCGGCGGAGTCATCGAACTGCGGTTTTTCGAAGTACGCGCGTATCAGGGCGAATTGGAAAATCGAATCTTCCGCGAAATCCGGTGGGTTAAACGGGAGGAATTGCTCGGGCTGGATTTTCTGGAAGCCGACCTGGGGCTGGTTAAAGACCTGACGGCGGGAAAGATTCTGTAGGAAAACGAACTTCTCAACCCTTACTGGGGAACACCTGCCCGTAAACATACACGACAGTCAGCCCGATCATGATCACCGTGGTTGCCCACGCGATGATGTTGAACGTGAGCTTGTTCTTGAATTCTCCCATCAGCTCTTTTTTATTCGTGAGCAGCAACATGAAGATCAAGACAAACGGCAATACTGCACCGTTCACCACCTGAGAAAGTACGGCGATCTTGATCAACGGAAGGCCCGGAATCATGACGACTGCGGCCCCGGCCGCGATGAGCACCGTATAGAGCCAATAAAATATTGGCGCCTCCGAGAACTTGCGTTCGATTCCCGACTCGAATCCCAACCCTTCGCACACAGTATAGGCAGTGGACAGGGGGAGGATCGAGGCAGCAAATAACGACGCATTGAAGAGTCCCAAGGCAAACAGTATGTAAGCCCAATCGCCCGCCAGCGGACGCAGAGATTGGGCCGCATCGGCGGCGTCTCGAATATCATGCACACCATGCATGTAGAGCGTCGCGGCGCACGCCACGATGATGAACCAGGCAACCACATCCGTGAAAATGCAGCCGACGATCACATCCAATTGCGAAGCCTTGTACTGGCGTCGCGAGACGCCTTTTTCTACCACTGATGCCTGGAGATAAAACTGCATCCAGGGCGCGATCGTCGTACCCACAACGCCAATTACCATGTAGAGGTACGGGCCCTGAAACAAACCCAACTGAGGCGGTCTCACGGTGGCCTTCATCGCCTCAATCCATGCGGGCTTGGCTAGTACTCCGGCAAATATGTATGTGATGTAGAAGAAAGAGGCGGCGAGAAAGACCTTCTCCACACTCTTGTACTGGCCCTTAACCGCGATCAGCCAGACGATCACGGCGCAGATCGGCACGGCAATGTACTTCGGTACTCCGAACAGCCCCATGCTGCCGGCAATTCCGATGAATTCCGTAATCACGTTCCCGAAGTTTGTGATCAGAATTCCGATCATCATCAGGAACGTAATCCGCAGCCCAAATTCCTCGCGGATCAGATCGCTGAGACCTTTGCCCGTCACAGCTCCCATGCGGGCGCACATCTCCTGAACTACGATCAGCGCGACCGTAATCGGAATCATGGTCCAGAGGAGCGTATAGCCGAACTGCGCACCGGCCTGCGAGTACGTGAGGATGCCGCCGGCATCGTTGTCCACGTTCGCGGTAATGAACCCAGGCCCTACGACGGCGAAGAACAGCAAAATCTGGGTCTTCCAGCGTTTCAGAAATCTCATGCGCGCAATTCACGGGGTTGGAATCAGGAAACAGATTGTTAAGGATAAATGCAGAGTTGTTTTCTGAACAGGCGAAATCGTTGGCGGCACGAAAAAAATCAGAGTTTGGCGCGAAGCATGTTGATGACATCATCCGGCGTGATCACGCCCATCAGGCGACTCTTTGCATCGACCACCGGCAACGTCAGCAGATTGTATTTATCGAAAAGTTCCGCAAATTCCTTCTCTTTCGCGTCTTCCTTACAGGAAATCAGCGGTTCTTGAATTAATGACAGAAGAGGTGTTCCGAGTGGCGCGAGGGCGATCTTCGCTAACGGAACCGCGCCCGCGAGAGTCCCATGGGAATCGACTAAGAAAACAGTGCTCATGCTTTCCATACGGCCGTCGAAGGATCGCATCGCCTCGATCGCTTCGTTGGTATTGGCGCCCACCAGCAGAGCGATGTATTCCGTGGTCATACGGCCCGCCGCGGAGTTTTCCCTGAACTCCAGCAGATCCGATACTTCCTGGCGCTCTGCGGGTTGCATCTGCACCAGAATCTCGGCAGTGCGCTCCTCGGTCAGATCTGCCAGCAGGTCAGCCGCGGCATCGGGCTCCATCTCCTCAACGATGTCGGCGGCGCGATCGTAATCCAGCGACTCGACGACCGACTTCTGAACCTTCGGTTCAAGTTCTTCCATCGCCTCTGCGGCGACACCCTCGTCCAGCGTTTCGAAAACCGCTTCCCGCTCGTCGGGGGCCAGATCCTCGATAATGTCTGCAATGTCGGCGGGATGGAGTTTGGCCAGTCGCTCGTTCGAGATCTTCAGCTTTACGCGCCGCGCCGGATCGGTTTCGATGATATCGACAAAGTCCCACGGAATCTCACGCGGCGGCACGCGGCGCAGCAAAGCACGCAGCGCGGAAGGCGGCACCACACCTTTCAGCAGGCGACGAATCGCGCCCCGCGCCCCGACATCCACGCCCCCAACTCGCAGCAGTGGCTTGCCGACTGTCGCGTCCTGATGGAAATCCACGTCGTTGACGCGCACGACCTTGCGCCCGTGCACGTCGATCACCTGCTGATCCAGCAAGTCCCGGCTCAAGAGCAACAAACCCTCGGCGCCGTCGGCCAGTACCCACTCCCCGACCGCAGTCGAAGCCCGCACACCCCCATTCACGGCCGAAACCGCGCTGAACGGCAGCATCCGATTGCCGGAGGAAGTCTTGACGATAAGCATCGCGATCTTGGCGCGATCCTCTTGCGGGGAGAGAGCTACTTCGCGCACACGTCCCTGGGCCGCGCCCGTCGAGTCATAGACGGTCGTGCCTAGCAGGTCGGTAAGTGCCAGTGTGCTCATGGTCAAGAGAATACAAAAGTGTCACAGGAGAAGCCAGACGAATGCACAGTTTTTCCTGAAAAATGCAGCTTGAGCGCCTGTTCCCTATTTCATTGACCCGCGTCGCCAACAGCCTAGAATCGCTGCCAGTCAAGGGTTTTCACCGACTTCAAGATGCAAGTCGAGAAGAAAGTCGGGCTGCAATCATTCAGATCCATTAGCGTTGCTGTCCGCGGGTGCGAATGATAAGATTCAGCCTTCCCCCAAATTCAATTCATTCGACTATGCCGTCTGTGTCCTCCATTTGGAGATAGCATGCTCAGGAAGAGGATCTTTCTGCGTACCAGTATCGTTCTAATTGTTTTCTTTTTCGCGCACAGCCTTTTGGCGCAAGAAGCAGGCGTCCAGATTCCGAGTTCCCGTAATCAGGATGTAATAACTCAATTATCCGTCAGGCCTTTTCAACGTATCCCATTCCCAGACACTTTGCTCAGATACACAATCTCAGGATCCTTCGGTTTTTCAAGTTCCCTGGCGGATCGCGTTTATCCCTTTGGCCTTGGTCCAACGCCGGGAAGCTTCAATGCCGACGCACAGCTAGTTTTCAAGGGCGAGATGACCGTCCGCACACAGAGCTTGGATGCAAACTCAATTCTGGACGAGCCCGCTCTTTATAGTTCGGGCGGCTTTTTTGCGCAAGGGACGGCAGTGGCAGATGTCAACGGAGACGGCGAACCCGACTTGTTAGTTGCACATTGGTGCAGGCGGCCAAAAGCTGGATGCCATCCCGGTGCTGTTGCAGTAATGCTAGGGAATGGAGACGGCACTTATCAGCGGGCTCGACTCTTCGACTCCGGCGGATACAACGCCGTTGCCATCGCCGCTGCTGACGTAAACGGGGATGGCAAGGCCGACATTCTCGTGGCCAACTTCTATAAGAACGCGAATTTCTCGAGCGGCAGCCTCGGCGTACTATTGGGCAACGGCGACGGGACATTTCAGCCAGCAAGGACTTACGCGTTGACCGGTCGCTACCCTGCTTCCATCGCGGTTGCTGACTTGAACGGCGACGGCAAGATCGACGTCGTTATTGCAAATCAATGCTTAACCAGCGACGCGACCGCCTGTAGCAATGGGGCAACTGGCGGAGTCGACGTCATGCTCGGGAACGGCGACGGCAGCTTTCAGGCCGCGCAGGGCTACAGTTCTGGAGGAATCTGGGCAGCTGATTTGCGAGTGATCGATGTAAACAAGGACAGTTTTCCGGACGTTATTGTGAGCAGCACTTGCTCGGGAACTCTCTCCAACTGCGGCAGTGGAATAATCGGGGTCCTGCTGGGAAATGGTGATGGCACTCTTCAATCGGCCTTCACTTTCAGTTCCGGAGGCCTATCTCCGGCCTCGTTTGCGGTTGCCGATCTCAATGGCGACGGCAATCTTGATTTGGTGGCAAGTAACAGTTGTTCGATCAGCGATTGTTCAGTTTCTGCCCTTGCCGTCCTGTTGGGACAAGGAGACGGCACTTTCGGCGAGCCTGCTATTTATGACTCGCTCGGGGGCGAAGTCGCCATGGCAGACCTGAACGGAGATGGCAAGCCTGACTTGCTGCTCAGCGATGGGGAATTGTTGGTAATGCCCGGAAAGGGAGATGGGACCTTTGCTCCTGGCCGCAGCTACAGCCTGGGTGATGCGGGAGGCGCAATCGTTGTCTCTGATGTAAACCGGGACGGTCGCTCGGATGTCGTCTCCGTGAGCACTTGTCTCACGACATATGTTTGTAACACGGGTGGCGTCAGGAGTCTGCTCGGTAACGGCGATGGAACCTTCGTGGCTCCTCGAACCCTCGGATTGCCCGCTGACGCGAGCCTTCAGACCATCGCGGCCGCGGATATCAATGCTGACGGAAAGCTCGACTTAGTGGTCAGTGAGACAATCATCGGCCAAGACAGCAGCATTGAAGTGCTGACTGGCAAGGGAGATGGAACCTTCCGGTTGGCGGCCAGCAACGACCTGGGCAGTTTCCGCGTCTCTTCCAGCGCGATCGCAGATGTGAATGGCGACGGACTGCTCGACATTCTGGTGACCGGCGGAGGATCTGCAGGCGTTCTACTTGCCAACAGCGACGGTACTTTTCAACCCCTGACCACCTTTGACTCGGGCGGAGTGAATGCCGACTCGATTTCAGTCTCAGACGTGAATCGTGACGGAAAGCCGGACCTGATTGTCGCCAACCGATGCAATTTGGATCCTTATTGCGGACTCGATTCGAGTACGGGCAGCGTGGGAGTGCTGCTGGGGAATGGGGACGGCACCTTTCAACCAGTGGTCACGTACAGTTCCGGCGGACTTTACGCCAACTCGCTTGCAGTGGCTGATATCAACCGGGACGGAAAGCTCGATGTAGTGGTTCTGAATCAATGTGTCCCCGCAAGCAGTTGCAGGTCCGGGAATGGCGTGGTGGCGGTACTTCTCGGCAAGGGCGATGGCACGCTCCAACCTGCGCAGACCTTCGATTCGGCCGGATTTTCGGCGGCTTCGCTGGCAGTGGCGGACATCAACCGCGATGGGAGACTCGATCTGGCGGTGGTCAATAGTTGCGTAAGCGGAGATCAATGCTCCGACATCACGAGTGCCCGCGGCGTGCTCGCGATTTTCCTGGGAAATGGTGACAGAACATTCTCCGCGCCGATCACGACGCAAGCGCCAAGTTGGATGGAAGGTCCCATCGCAATCGCCGATTTGAATGCCGATGGCAAACTGGATCTGGCGGTAGGAAACGGCGCGCTGCTGTTCGTGGGCAAAGGAAACGGAACCTTTCGCATTCCCGTGGATATTGGGGCAAACGGTCCGATCGCGGTCGGCGATTTCAATCGTGATGGCAAGCCTGATTTGGCGGTGGGAGACACAATTCTTCTAAACCGTTCACCTTCCCGCGTAAAGTGAAGCTCAGTATCGCGACTGGGGTTGATTCGGCTCGGTTCCGTCCTCACGTTGACTTTTCGGGCCCCGACAGGCACACTTTTCAATTCGCCCGCGCGTTCAGGCCAAGGCGCGTTATGATGGCTGCGGTAGCAAAGCATTTAGCGAGGCGAAGGCAGGCTCAGGGACTGTTTGTTTTATGACCGCAGACCGCGTCTCCTATACGCTCGACTCGACGTTGGAGACAGTCAACAGCGCCGAAGAGACAGCTGGCCGCATGGCGGCAGAGGCGGGCTTTGACGACGAGGAGATCATGAAGATCTCCATGGCCGTGCGAGAAGCCGCGGTAAACGCAGTTTTGCATGGGAATGCGTACGACCCGAACAAGAAGGTGACTTTGGCCTTCGAGCGTACTCCTCAGAATCTCGTAATCGTGATCCGAGATCAGGGCAAGGGGCTCGAGGCGGGCAAGATTCCGGACCCATTGGCTCCGGAAAACCTAATGAAAACTTCGGGACGGGGCATTTTCCTCATCCGTTCGTTTATGGATGTGGTGGAAATCCACCCTTCTCAAACGGGCACCGAACTTAGAATGATTAAGCACGTCCGCGGCAACGCGGAATCCAAGGAGGCTCCCCAGTGACAATGAAGTCCAGCACGCGCCAAGTGGATGGCGTCACCATCGTTGATCTCAGCGGCCGGATTACCCTCGGCGAAGGCAGCGTTGTGCTCCGCGACACCGTTCGCGATCTGCTTTCCAAGGGACAGAAAAAAATCCTGCTAAACCTGGGCGACGTGAACTATATCGATAGCTCTGGCATCGGCGAACTCGTGAGCGCCTTCACAACTTCGAAGAACCAAGGCGGAGAACTGAAACTGCTCAACCTGACCAAGAAGGTTCACGACCTGCTCCAGATCACCAAGCTCTACACCGTGTTCGACGTGAAAGACGACGAAGCGGCAGCCGTTCAGTCCTTCAAGTAGTCGTCCGCACGAATTGGGAGAAGAGATTCGGTGGAGCCATGCACGCCATGGCCCCACCTCTTCCCATTTCAGGAACGGTCCTCGAAATTTTTTCTCTCCCTTTCGCCCTGCCAGATTTTCTGACTCTTACAATTAAAGTTGAGACCTGCGCGCTGGGCAATGTCTCTCCTGTATGCGCCTTCGATCTCTATTGGTTCTCGCCGCGATCGCGTTCGTCACAATTTCCGTGTGCCTCGCACGCAAGCAGCCTAAAGACACCCAGTTCATGAACACAGCTTCTGATCAGAAATGCCTACCCATTTCTGAAGCGCAGAAACACGTGGGCAGAACGCATTGCGTTAGTGGGACGGTCGTGCGCGTCGAGGACGGCCCCAACGGCGTCACGTTCCTGGACTTCTGCGCCGACTACCGCAACTGTCCCTTCACCGTGGTCGTATTTCGGGGTGATCTGAGAAAGGTGGGGGACGTACATCAACTTCAGGGCCGCGAACTCAAGATCAGGGGAAGGATCGAGGAATACGACGATCGCGCCGAGATCATCCTGCGGCATCCTCAGCAACTCGGGAATGATGCCGCGCTGCCACCCGCCATCCTCAAAGATTACGATGTCGAGCGTCATGGAAACTTCAGCGCCGGGACTTTCCGTGCCAAAAAAGCGAAGCACGCCCGCGGCAGGAGACCGGGACCGCCCATTGCAATTATCGATGTGGAAGAGGAGTAGTGTTTTGGGTTCCCTGCGTGGGCGCTGTTGCGGCACGATCCCGCTCTGCGGTTCATACCATTCCGTTCCGCAACTCTTCCAGCGCGTACTTCGTCCCCCGCCAGACAATCCCGTTGTTCCACAGCGCGTGAAACATCGATCGAACGAGCGTGTACATGAATAGTGTCGTGCTTACGGGATGCAGGAAGAAGTAATAAGGTGGCACTGCGGACCGGGCCGACATTCCCCAATAAATCCCGAAGAGAGAGGCAAGAGCTATGCCATACGGCAACCGAGCCCACCCGTGCGCCAACCACACTCCGAGAAACGGTCCCAGGTTGATGAATCCTAGAGCAACGATTGCGCCGACCGTGCGCGGCCACTGGAACGACATTACCGCAAAGAAGTTCTTGGTGAGATTGTTGACGATTCCAAAAGCACCCTGAGCCCACCGCAGCGAAATCAGGTCCTCGCCAAACACATTGCGCTGGGCATACCCGGCATTCTTCACTACCTTGCCGAGTTTCATATCGTCGAGCACTTCCATGCGAAGCGCCTGATACGTTCCGATCGCGTCATATACGGACCGCCGCACCATGTTGAAGGCCCCTACTCCCATATGGTCCTGCGCGTTCGGATCGGCAACCTTCCACGGTCGGTGTCCAAACACGAACAGCGCCTGAAAGAACGCAATCATCATGCGCTC
>Ga0302321_100000584_pt1 | contig 31851 bp, 28 predicted proteins | sample Fen_T0_1_FD_202505 | JGI IMG/M metagenome (GOLD analysis project Ga0302321, IMG submission 202505) | Peat permafrost microbial communities from Stordalen Mire near Abisko, Sweden - Fen_T0_1 | ecosystem: Environmental > Terrestrial > Soil > Wetlands > Permafrost | place: Sweden: Abisko... | reverse complement strand
CGCTCGACGCATCGATACTGAACGCCGCCATCACCAACGCCGCGCTCGAACTGCTGCCGGAGTCGCTTGCGTCGATGGCCATCATTCCGCTGCAGATGAAGCTCGTCTATCGCATCGGCCAGGCGTACGGCTATGAACTCGACGGCAGCAGCGTCAAGGATTTCCTGGCCACGCTCGGCGTAGGGTTGACCGCGCAGTACCTGGAGCAATTCGGACGCAAGCTTCTGGGCGGCCTGCTCGGCAGCGTCGCAGGCGGCATCGGACGCTCGATCGGCAACCAGGCGGCAAGCTCGGGGATGGCGTTTGCGTCGACGTGGGCGTTGGGACAGGTGGCGAGGCAGTACTACGCCGGCGGCAGGACACTCGATGCCGACAAGCTGCGCGCGGCGTTCGGCCCGCTGTTGTCGCAGGCCCGCGACCTCGGGACGCGCTATGCGGGGCAGATCCAGCAGCGCGCGCAGGGAATCGACCTGTCGAACCTTCCGGCGCTGATCGGCAAGGCCTGATCGGCCGTCCCCAGCTTCAGACGCAGCGCCCTCCGTCGACCTCGAGGCACGCGCCGGTGATGAACGCGGCCTCGTCGGACGCGAAGAACACCGCCGCGGTCGCGATGTCGGAAGGCTGCGACAGCCGCCCCAGCGGAATCGACGCGATGAACTGCGCGCGCCGTTCCGGCGTGTCCACGCCCATGAAATCCACGAGCATGCCGGTTTCGCCGGCGACCGGATTGATGACGTTCACGCGGATGTTGTCGGGCGCCAGCTCCGCTGCCATGGACCGGCTGGTCACGATGGCCGCGCCCTTGCTGCCGTTGTACCAGGTGAGGCCGGGACGCGGGCGCACGCCGGCGGTTGACGCGATCGTGATGAACACGCCGTTTTTCTTCGAGCGGAAGTACGGCACCGCGTGCCGCGCGGTGAGGAACAGGCTTTTCACGTTGACCTGGTAGATCCGGTCGAACTGTTCCTCGGTCACGTCCAGCATCGGCTGGTTCTTGTGCGTCGTGCCCGCATTGTTGACGACGACGTCGAGTCCGCCGAATGCCGACAGCGCGAATTCGACCAGGCGCTTGACGTCGGCGTCTTTGGACACGTCGCCGCTGCAGAAACGCGCATGTCCGCCGGCCTCGACGATGTCCTGCACGGTGCGCTCGCCGTTCTCGGCGTTGAGATCGTTGACGACGACCTTGGCGCCCTCTGCCGCAAAGCGCTGCGCGATGCCGCGGCCGAAGCCGGACCCCGCGCCGGTCACGATCGCTATCTTGTTCGGCAGTCGCATCGGTTATCCGTGTTTGAGCACGACGGTCTTCAGCGTCGTGAGTCCGTAGAGGGCCTCGAAGCCCTTTTCGCGGCCGTGACCGGAGTGCTTGACGCCGCCGAAAGGCAGCTCCACGCCGCCACCCGCGCCGTAGTTGTTGATGAACACCTGCCCGCTCGCCACCGCGCGCGCCATCCGCAGTTGCCGGCCGCCGTCCTGCGTCCAGATGCCCGCCACCAGGCCGAAGTCGGTGGCGTTGGCCAGGCGCACCGCGTCGGCCTCGTCGGCGAACGACATCGCCGCCAATACCGGACCGAACACTTCGTCGCAGGCCAGCGGATTGTCGGCGGGAACATCGCGCAGCAGTGTCGGCGCGGCGTAGAACCCACCGGACGGTGCATCGGCGACGATGGTGCCCGCAGCGACGATCCCAATGCCGTCCTTCGCGGCCGTCGCCAGGAACGCGCGCACGCGCTGCAACTGCGTGCCGCGAATCAGCGGACCGCAATCGAGGTCCGCGAGCGCCGGACCGGTCTTGAGCGCGGCAAACTTCTCGCCCAGCCGCGCGAGCACTTCTTCGTAGCGTGATTGCTCGACCAGCAGGCGGCTGCCCGCCGAGCACGTCTGGCCGGCGTTCTGCACGATCGCGTTGACCAGCGCCGGCAACGCGGCATCGAGGTCCGCGTCGGCAAAGACGATCTGCGGCGACTTGCCTCCCAATTCCAGCGTGACCGGGCAATGGCGCTTCGCGGCCGCTGCGGCCACCCATGTGCCGGTCGCAGGGGAACCGGTGAACGAAACGTGCTGGACGCCCGCGTGCTCGACGAGCGCCGCGCCGGCTTCGTTGCCGAGCCCGGTGACGATGTTGAGCGCGCCGGCCGGCAGTCCGATTTCCGCCGCGATCTCCGCGACGCGCAATACCGAAAGGCACGCGTCCTCAGCGGGCTTCGCCACGCACGCGTTGCCGGCGGCGAGCGCGGCGGCCACCGAGCGCCCGAAGATCTGCAGCGGATAGTTCCACGGAATGATGTGGCCGGTGACGCCGTGCGGCTCGCGCCACGTCAGGACCGTGAAGCCTTCCGGATAGGGAATGGTCTCCCCGTGCAGTTTGTCGCAGGCGCCGCCGTAGAATTCAAAATAGCGCGCGCACGCGGCGGCGTCCGCGCGCGCCTGCGTCAGCGGCTTGCCGCAGTCGCGTGCCTCGGTCAGCGCCAGTTCCTCCGCGTGATCGAGAGTGGCTCGCGAGAGCTTGCCCAGCAGCCGCCCGCGCTCGGCGGCGTTGCCGCGCGCGATGGCCGCGAAAGGCGCGCCGTCGGACGGGTCGATCATCGGCAGTTCCGCGCGACCCTGCGGCGCATGCCAGCGATTGCCGATGAAGTGCTGCGCCGGCGTCGTGATGGCCGGCCATACCGGGCTCGAGGCGTTCATCTCATTTCTTCGGCACGAATTTCCAGGCCAGCGTGTTCTCGTCTGTCCGCGGCGCGTAGGTGATGCCGTCGCGCGTCGCCCAGAGGTTGACCTGGAAGTGCAGCGGCACGATGCCGGTCTCGCCGATCGCAAGCTCCGTGGCGCGCTGCAGGTACGCTTCGCGCTTCACGTCGTCGACCGTCTGCAGCGCGTCTTCCGTCAGCGCATCCACCTTGGCATTCGAATAGCGGCCGCGATTTGCCGTGCCGAAGCCCTTGTCCTTGTTGAAAGTCATCAGCAGCGCCTTGAGCGACGACGACGCTTCGCCGGTGCCGGTGCTCCATCCCAGCAGCATGAAGCTGAACTTGAGGTCGGTCGCCTGCGCAAAGTAAGTTGCGGAAGGCATGGCGACGACCTTGGTGTCGATGCCGATGCGCGACAGCATCTGCGCTACCGTCTGCGCGATCTTGGCGTCATTCACATAGCGATTGTTGGGTGCGTGGATGGTCAAGCCGAAGCCGTCGGGATAGCCGGCGTCGGCGAGCAGTTTTTTCGCACCCGCCGCGTCGAAGGCCTCGACTTTCAGGTTCTTGGTCGACCCGAACAGGAAGTCGGGCACCAGTTGGCCGGACATGACGGCCTCGCCCTCCATCACCTTGTCGACGATGGCCGGACGATTGATCGCCTTCGAGATCGCCAGCCGCACGCGCGGATCCTTGAGCGGATTGCGGTCGAGCGCCTTGCCGGCCTTGTCCGTCACGAACGGCGACACGTCGCGGTTGCTGTCCATGTGGATGTAGATGAGGCGGTCGGCCACCGTCTTGTAAGTGTTGATGCGCTTGTCGCGCCGCAAGTTCGCGACGTCGGCCGGCGGCACGCCCTCGATGACCTGCACGTCGCCGGACAGCAGCGCCGCCACGCGCGGCGCATCCTGGGGCAGCAAGCGCAGCGTGACCTTTTCCCAGGCGGTCTTGCCGCCCCACCACGCATCGTTGCGCGCGAGCTCGATCCGGTCACCCTTCGCGTACCGCACCAGCTTGTACGGGCCGGTGCCGATGGCTGCCTTGCCGGAATTGAAATCCTCGGTGGTCGCCTTGGCGGCCGCCTTGGAAATGATCGCGATCTGCGTCATGTCCGACGGCATCAGCGGATACGGCGCCGCCGTCTTGAAGCGGATCGTGTAAGGATCGACGACAACGATTTCCTTGATCTGCTTGCTGTAGGCGGTGAACGGCGACGGGCTGTTCGGGACCGTCGGCACGCGCTCGATGGATGCCACGACATCCGCGGCGGTGAAGTCGCTGCCGTCGTGGAACTTGACGCCGCGGCGCAAGCGGAATTCCCAGGTCAGCGGATCGATCACCTTCCATTCGGTGGCGAGCGACGGCTCGGGCTGCGACTTCTCGTTGCGCTGGACCAGGAAGCCGAAGACATGCGCGGCGACATTGTTGTTCGGCGTCACGTTGTGATAGTGCGGGTCGAGCGCCGTGACGTCGGTGGCCAGGCCGATCGTCAGGTCCGCCGCCACGACCTGCGTGGTCAGCACGAGCGCAATGAAAGCTAGCGCGGGGTTCCGGAAACGGCGCATCGACGGACTCTCCTGTTGAGCGCCGCAATGCATGCGGCGATCCGGCGCACATGGCGCGGCCGGCTGCCGCGCACGCATGCCGAATCTGGCAGTTTAATGCGTTTCCTTTTGTAACAGGGCCGGAAGCCATGGCGGATGCGGTCAACCCGGCATCGGACCTTCGCGTTTTGGGATTGCAGGACGCGCGTTCCCGGCATTTCGGCGAAACCGGCGTCCATCAGGAGAAGACAACATGAAACGACGCACCCTCACCGCCATCACGCTCGGCAGCACGCTGCTCGCCGCCACTGCGGCGTTTGTTCCGGCCGTCCAGGCAGGGAACGTCGCTTGGGGCGTCTCCGTCGGAGGGCCAGGCTTCACCGTCGTTGCCGGCCAGCCCGGCTGGTCCGGCGGTCGTGCCTGGTTCGGGCCGCCGCTGCGGCCGTTCGCGCCGTTCGTCTACCGGCCCTGGCTGCGCCCCGTGCCTATCGTTGCGCCGATCGCCTTCGCACCGGCGCCGGTCTTCGTGCCCTGGGTCGCGCCGCGTCGTATGATCGTCGTGCGGCAACCGGTCCGCTTCGCCGCGCCGACCTTCGTTCAGTGGCGATAGCTGATGCGGTAGATGGCCCCTGCCGTGTCGTCCGACACCAGCAGCGAGCCATCGGCCGCGACCAGCACGTCGGCTGGGCGGCCCCACGCGTTCTGGCTGGCGGGGTCGAGCCAGCCTTCGGCGAACGATTCGTAGGAAAGCGCCTTGCCCGCGGCGTCGAGCCGCACCAGTGAGATGCGATATCCAATCTTGCGGCTGCGGTTCCAGGAGCCGTGCTCGGCGATGAACACCTGGTTGCGGTACGCCACGGGGAACTGGCTGCCCGTATAGAATCGCATGCCCAGAGCGGCCACGTGGGGTCCGAGTGGCTGCGCGGGCGGCACGAATTCGCTGCACGCACGACGGCTGCCGAATTCCGGATCGGGAATAATGCCGGCGTGGCAATACGGGAATCCGAAGTCCTGGCCTGAATTCGTCACGCGATTCAATTCGTCGGGCGGGATGTCGTCGCCCAGGTTGTCGCGGCCGTTGTCGGTGAACCACAGGTCGCCGGTCGCCGGATGCCAGGCGAAGCCCACGGAATTGCGGACGCCGCGCGCGACGATCTCCCGTCCGCTGCCGTCCGCATTCATCCGCGAGATCTGCGCATAGCGTTCCGGATCGGGCGCGCACACGTTGCAGGGCGCGCCGACAGGCACGTAGAGCTTGCCGTCGGGGCCAAAGGCAATGAACTTGCGACCGTGGTGGCCGTCCGTGGGAAACGTGTCGCTGACCACGACGGGCTGAGGGGGGTGGTCGAGCCGGCGCTCGATGTCGTCGTAGCGCAGGATGCGGCTAATGGCGGAGACATATAGCGCGCCGTTGCGAAACGCCACGCCGGCCGGCTCGCGCAGGTCCGAAGCCACCACACGCACAAATGCGTCGCGCTCGGTCAACGTGAGCGCGTAGACCTTGCCCGCGGACGCCGAACCGACGAACAGCGTTCCGCGCTCGCCCCACGCCATTCCGCGCGCATTGGGAACACGCGCCACGAGCTCGATGACGAAGCCCGGCGGAAGCTTCACCTTTCCCAATGGCAGGTCCGACGGCGGCGCGGCGAGGAGTTGCCCGCATGCAAGCGCCGCGAGCATCGCCGCCGGGATCGATTGGAAACGCATGTGCATGTTGCGGATCCTGGAATCGGATGCAGGAGTGTGATTGTCGCGCATTCGCCCCATGCAGTCTCCGGTGAACGGCAACCGCCCCGCCGTGGGCCGCTCTTCATGCGTTCGTCCGGGCGGTGCTATCCTCCCGCTTTCGCCGCAGGAGTACCGCCATGAACGCTCCGGCCACGCTGGCGCAAGTCCGACCCGACCACGGCACCGTGCGCGCGGACGATCTCGTCTCGCTCGAGATGATCAGGAAACTCGTGGGCTTCGACACCACGAGCCGCGATTCGAATCTGGCGTTGATCGAGTGGGTCCGCAACTACTTCGATGGCCACGGCATCGCGTCGTCGCTGACCTTCGACGACGACCAGCGCAAGGCCAACCTGTTCGCCACCCTTCCCGCCCGTGACGGCAACGCAACGACCGGGGGCATCGTCCTGTCCGGCCACACGGACGTGGTGCCGGTCGACGGCCAGCCTTGGGATACGCCGCCCTTCGACGTAGCGGTGCAGGGCGACCGGCTGGTCGGACGCGGCGTCACCGACATGAAGAGTTTCCTCGCAGTCGGACTTGCCTTCGTGCCGGAATTCGTGCGGCGGACCCTCCACAAGCCGGTCCACTTCGCGCTGTCCTACGACGAGGAAGTCGGCTGCATCGGCGTGCGGCGCCTGATCGCCGACGTGGCCGCCAAGGGCTTGAAGCCTCTCGGCTGCATCGTCGGCGAGCCCACCGGCATGCAGCTGGTCGTCGCGCACAAGGGCAAGAAGGCGTGGCGCTGCCGCGTGCGCGGCTTCGAGGCACACTCGTCGCTGACGCCGCACGGCGTGAACGCGGTGCAGATCGCATGCGAAATCGTCGCGTGGATCGCGCGCCGCGCGCGCGAATTCCGCGATGCGGGACGCCAGGACGGCGCCTACGACGTTCCATTCACCACCGTGCACGTCGGCACCATCCGCGGCGGCACGGCGCTCAACATCGTGCCGCGCGACTGCACGTTCGACTTCGAGATCCGGCACCTGCCCTTCGACGATCCCGACGCGTTTTTCGCCGAAGTGGCCGCCTACGCCCGGTCGTTCCTGCCGGCGATGCACGCGGTGGCGCCGGGGACGCACATCGAGTTCGACCCGCTGTCGACGATGCCGGGATTCGACACGCACGAAGGCAGCGACATCACGGCGCTTGGCGCGACGTGCAACGGCACGCATCATTTCGGCAAGGTTTCGTTCGGCACCGAAGCGTCGCTCTTCCACAACGCCAGCATCCCCACGGTCATCTGCGGCCCCGGCCACATCGCGCAGGCGCATCAGCCCAATGAATGGGTAGCGGTGGAGCAGATTGCCCGCTGTGAAGCATTCATGCGCCGCCTCGCGGACCAGGTTTGCGCGACCTGACGGCCATGGACGTGCGCGGCCCGCTGCCTCCGATCGAAGTCGAGTTTCCCGACATCGAGCGCTGGCGGGCCGGCAACACCGGCATTCCCTTCGTCTGGACATTTGCTTCGGAGCGCCCGGGCCCGCACGTCACCATCCAGGCGCTGACGCACGGCAACGAAGTGTGCGGCGCGATATCCAACGACTGGCTGCTGCGCGAGGACTTCCGCCCGACGCGCGGCACGCTGACGCTGACCTTCGCCAACGTCGCTGCGTACCGGACGTTCAACGCGGCAGACCCCTACTCGTCGCGCTGCGTCGACGAGGACTTCAACCGTCTCTGGACCGCCGACATCCTCGACGGCAGCAGGCAAACGAACGATCTCGCGCGGGCGCGCGAGCTGCGGCCCCTCTACGATGCCACCGAATACCTGCTCGACCTGCACTCGATGACGGATCCGTGCGCGCCGCTCATCCTCGCCGGCCAGCAGCAAAAGGGGCTCGAGCTCGCCTTTGCGATCGGCGTGCCGCAACACGTGGTCATCGATGGGGGACACAAGGCCGGGCGCAGGCTGCGCGACTACGCGGCGTTCGACGACCCCGCCAGTCCGCGTAATGCGCTGCTCGTGGAGTGCGGCCAGCATTGGGAGCACGCTTCGCCCGCAGTCGCACGGCAGGTGTCGCTGCGTTTCCTGCGTCACTTCGGCATGGCCGACGGCGCGTTCCTCGATGCGCATCTCGACGCGGCGCCGCTGCCGGCGCAACGGGCGGTCGAGATCACGCACGTCGTGACGATCGCCTCCGACGCGTTCCGGTTCGCACTGCCGGTCGACGGCCTCGACGTGATCGCCGAGGCCGGCACGCTGCTGGCGCACGATGGGGACGCCGAAATCCGCACGCCCTATGCCGACAGCGTGCTCGTGATGCCCACGCGCCGCCCGAAAAAAGGCGAGACCGCGGTGCGCGTCGGGCGGTATGTGAACTGATGCAGCGTGGCTGCGCCCAGTTGCACCACATTTCAATGTTCCGGGAGGTTACGCCGATGAAACTTCGTGCCGTCTTTTTCGTTGCATTCGCCTTCTCCGCATTGCCCGCGCTCGCGGACAACCCGTCGCCGCAGGTCAAGCGCGGACAGCAGGTCGTGCTGTCGGGCGGCTGCAACGATTGCCACACGCCGCTGAAGATGGGACCGAAGGGACCCGAGCCCGACATGTCGCGAATGCTTTCCGGCCATCCGGAAAATATCGTCCTGCCGCCGCCGCCCCCGCTCACCGAAGCCTGGAACAACGTCGGCTCGGCGACGAACACTGCCTTCGCCGGCCCATGGGGCATCACCTATGCGATCAACCTGACGCCCGACGCGGAAACGGGCACAGGCAAGTGGCGCGAGAAGGATTTCATCCAGGCGATCAAGTCCGGCAAGCACATGGGAGTAGGCCGGGACATCCAGCCACCGATGCCATGGGAGGCCTACCGGCACCTGTCCGAATCCGACCTGAAGGCGGCGTTTGCCTACCTCAGGTCCATTCCGCCGATCCGCAACAAGGCTCCGGCCTACGTTCCGCCGGCGAAGTGACCGCAGCTGCGCGGGGGCAACGCCCGCTCATTTGCCTCGCCATTTGCGTGCTCACTTGGCGACTGCGGCCACCGCCGCGCGCGCAGTGTTAGCCAGGTCCGCGCCGACCGCGTTGGCCCACGCGGTAACGGCCGGTTGTGCGGCGTCGAGAAACGCTGCGCGCTGCGACGTCGAGAGCCGGACGATGGTCACGCCGTCCTTCGTCAGTTGTGCCAGCGCGGCATCCTCCTGCGCCAACGCATTGGCTTCCCGCGCCACGCGTTCCGCCGCACCGCGCACCAGCGCGCGCTGAACTTCGGTCCAGGAATCCCATGCGCCCTTGCGCACGGCGAAGACCATGACGTCGGCGAACGCGCCCCAGCGAGTGACGAATTTCTGGCCGGACGCGTAGGCGCGCGTCGCGACCAGCGTCGTCGGCATCGCATCCTGCCCGTCGAGCGTGCCAGCAGCGAGCGCGGCTTGTGCTTGTGCAAAGCCCATCGCCTGCGGCAGCGCGCCGAGCACGGCGTAGACGTCGATGACTTGGCGCAGCGGCATGACGCGCACGCGCAATCCGCTGGCGGCGGAAGGTGTCGCGATCGGCGCCTTGACCGTCGCCAGCACGTGTTCGCCGAGCGGCGCGATCGCCAGGCCGACGACGCCGGACGCTTCCATTCGCGCGAACACGGCGTCCCGCAACGAGGCATCGCCGGCGAGCGCCGCCTGTTCGCGCGCGTCGGCGGCGAGCCACGGCAGCGCATAGACGCCGAGCGGGGGAAATTGCCCCGACCACGCCAGCGCGGACCCGACGGCGAGATCGGCCTGCCCGTCCTTCAGCGCGCCGAATTCGCGGCCGGGGTCGCGCAGTGACAGCGTTGCGCCCGGATATTGCCGGACTTCGTAAGCGGCGCCGGCCGCCTCGTTCACCAGTTGCGCCCAGCGTTCGCCGGCGCGACCCAATGGAAACGCCGGCGACTGCGCCGTCGAGAGCTTGAACTCCGGCACCTTGGCGGTGCGGTCCTGCGCATGCAGCAGAGGGGCCGCAAGGGCCGCGCCGGCGAAACCCACAGCGAACGCGGCATGGCGCAAGCGGTGACGGCAAATGAGGGGCATGGACATTCGCCCCCAGTCTACGCAGCGCCGGCGACGAGGGTCAACCGCCAGGGTCGCCGCGCGAAGTTCAAGGCGAGGCGTCGTTTTCGTTCTCCCGACTCGCGCGCTCCGGCGAATCCATCCAGTAGCGCCGCCGCAGGTCGCGCGCCGACACCGGTTGCAGCGGCGTCCCCGACGCGAACGTCAGCGTGACGGCGCCCTCCATGTCGGTACGCACCATGTGCACCGCCTCCGCCACATAGCGCGCGACGATGTCCGGCCGCGGGTGGCCGAAGCGGTTGCGGTAGCCGCAGGCGAACACCGCAATTGCCGGCGCGACGCCACGGATGAACGCCGGCGTGGAAGACGTGCGCGAGCCGTGATGCGGGACGACCAGGACATCCGCGCGCAACACTGCGGAATCGTCGCGCAGCAGCTTCGCCTCGGACTTGGCCTCCAGGTCGCCCGTCAGCAGCGCGCTGCCGTAGGCCGAATCGATGCGCACCACGCAGGAACGATCGTTGGTCTTGGCGCGCGGGTCGTCGTACTCGGCGCGCGTCGGATGCAGCACTGTGAACACCACACCGTCCCAGGTCCAGTGCTGGCCGGCGATGCACGCCATGACCACACGTCCCCCCTGCGCCTGTGCGCGGAGCACGATTGCGTGGTCGGCCGGCAGCGACGACGCGAACCAGCCGACAGGCGTGGACTGCAGGAGCGACAACGTTCCGCCGGAATGATCGAGGTCCTGATGGCTGATGATCAGTCCATCGACGCGGCGCAACCCGGTCGCGCGAAGAAACGGCGCGACGATGCGGCCGCCGGCGTCCGTGGTCTCGGTATACCGCGGCCCGGCATCGTAGACCAGCGTGTAGTGGTGCGTTTCGACCACGGCGGACAGCCCCTGCCCGACGTCGAGCACCGTCAGGCGGAATGCGCCGTGCGGCGGAGGCTCCGGTCGCACAACGAACAGCGGCAGGATCCAGAGGAATCCCCACGCGCGTCCGGGAATCCCGCGCGGCGCCAACAACAAAAGCGCACCGGCGACACCGGTGGCCACAGTCCAAGGCAGCGGCGCGTGCTGCTGCCACGTGGCATCGGGCAGCGCGGCGAGCGCCTCGAGGAAGCGCATCAGCCACGCGAGGATCGTATGCGCAACCTGGAACAGGATGTCGACCGGCACGACGATGCCGAGCAGCGCCAACGGCACCACACCGAGCGTGACGACCGGAATGGCCACCGCGTTGGCGACCGGTGCGATCAGCGACGCCTGCTGGAACAGCGCCAGCGTCAGCGGTGCGAGTCCCAGCGTGACAACCCACTGCGCGTGCGCGCCCTCACGGATGGCGTTGCACAGGCGCGCGCGGAATCCGGAGGCTGCCGGCACGCGCAGACGGCCGACCGACGCGTACAGCAACAGTCCGACGGCGCCGAAGGAAAGCCAGAACCCCGGTGTAAGCGTTGCCCACGGATCCCACAGCAGCACGCCCGCCAGCGCCCACAGCCAGACGACGCCCGCGGTGCCGGGGCGGCCCAGCCACAGGCCGCACGCGGCGATGGCCAGCATGGCGAAGGTTCGCACCGCGGGCACCTCCGCGCCGGCGAGCAGAACGTAGCACCCGGCCGCGACGACGCCGACGGCCGCCGCCAGCTTGCGCGCGGGGACGCGGGCGGTCAGCCGCGCGCTGCGCCGCGCGAGCGCATAGGCGATGCCTCCGGCGAAGGCCGCGAACACCGTGACGTGCAATCCGGAGATGCTGACCAGGTGCGAGACGCCGGTGCGGCTGAACACCGTCCATTGCGCCTCCGGAACGGCGCGCTGGTCGCCGATGGCCAACGCAACGATGACACCTGCGTAAGGCGCATCGCCCAGCGCCGCGACGATCCTCAGGCGAACCTGCTCCCGCGCGCGCTGCACGTAATCGCCGGGGCGTTCGGCAAAGTTGTCACTGCGCGCATTGACACCCTCCGGATGCACGTAACCGGTCGCGCGCATTCCCTGCTGCAGCAGCCACGCCTCGAGATCGAAGCCGCCGGGATTGACGGTGCCGTGTGGGCGCTTCAACCGCACCGTCAGATGCCAGCGTTCGCCGGCATGGACGGACGGCGGGTCTTCGTCGCCGAACGCCGGTCGCAGCGGCGCGAACCATGCCAGCGAAAGCCGCGACGGGACCACGGCGCGCGGCGTGCCCACGCGCTCGATCGCGAACGCGAAGCGCGTGCCCTGCGCCGAATTGGCCGGCAGGTCGTCGACGACGCCCACGATGTCGATGTCCTCGCCTTCCCACGCACGCGGGAGTTCCTCCGCAAGCCGGACCTGCGCGCGCAATGCGGCATAGCCGAAGCCCGCCAGCAGCGCTGCGGCAACGGCGAGCGACACGAGACATGCCGGCCGCAGCGATGTGCGGAAGACCGACGCGACGACGAGCGCGCACGCGGCGGCGCCGATCCACCACGCTGGATGAGCGGGCAACGCCGCGCACGCCTGCAGCCAGGCGACGCCACAGGCAAACGCCACGAGAGCGAGACCGACAGTGGAGCGCATCGCGATGCCTTCGCGCGACGACGCGAGAGGCTGGCGATAAATGTAGTCGGCGAGGGCAAACGCCGCGATGCGCCGTTCGGCCTAGGCGCGCGGCAACGCGGTATCGACAGGAACCTGGGGGTGCTTGCTGCCTACATCGCGTCGCGCAGGTCGGCGACGAGGGCGTCGACGCTGTCGGCGGTCGTGTCCCAAGAGCACAGGAAGCGCACGCCGGTTTCACCAACAAAGATGTAGAACTGCCAGCCCTTCGCGCGCAACGCATCAATCACCGATTGCGGCAGGTCGACGAACACGCCATTGGCCTCGACGGGGGCCAGCAGCCGCGCGCCGGGAAGCTCGCCGACCGCCGCGGCGAGCCGCGTTGCCATCGCATTGGCGTGCGTCGCATGCCGCAGCCACGCGCCGTCCTCGAGCACGCCGACCCACGGCGCGGCGAGGAAGCGCATTTTCGACGCGAGCTGGCCACCCTGCATCCGCCTGCGCCCGAATTCCTCGGCCAGCGCCGCGTCGAAGATCACGACGGCCTCGCCGAACTGCATGCCGTTCTTGGTGCCGCCGAACGACAGCACGTCCACGCCGGCGCGCCAGGCCAGGTCCGCCGGGGCACAACCCAGCGCCGCCACCGCGTTGGCGAAGCGCGCGCCATCGACGTGAACCTTCATGCCGAGCGAATGCGCGCATTGGGCGAGGTCCCACATCTCGAGCGGCGTGTACAGCGTTCCGAGCTCGGTCGCCTGGGTCAGCGACAGCGCGCGCGGCCGCGCCGAATGCACGTCGTCCGGCGCCGCGGCGAGGCGCTCGACCGCGTCGAATGTGAGCTTCGCGTGCGGCGTGTCCGCGGTCAGCAGCGTGGCGCCGCCGCTAAAGAATTGGGGCGCGCCGCACTCGTCGACGTTGATGTGCGCGTGGGCGTGGCAGACGATTGCATCGGTGCCGCGGCACAGCGCGGACAGGGCCAGCGAGTTCGCGGCGGTTCCGTTGAACACCAGGAACACTTCGCACTCGGTCTCGAAGACGCCGCGGATCGCCGCGATCGCCGCGGCCGTCCAGTCGTCACCGCCGTAGCTCGGCGCATGCCCGGCGTTGGCCGCCGCCAGCGCGGTCCATGCTTCAGGACAGATGCCCGACCAGTTGTCGCTCGCGAGTTGCGGCGGCCCCGCGGTGCTCAAAGGCGTTCCTCGACGAACGCGCGCACCGACTGCAGCGCCGCCGGCAGCCCTGCCGGGTCGGTGCCGCCCGCCTGCGCCATGTCCGGACGCCCGCCGCCCTTGCCGCCGACCTGCAGCGCGACGTGATTGACGAGCTCGCCCGCCTTGACCTTGCCTGTGAGATCGCTGGTCACGCCGGCGATCAGCGTGACCTTGCCGTCCGCGACGCTGGCCAGCACGATTGCCGCGCTTTTCAGCTTGTCCTTCAGCTTGTCCATCGTCTCGCGCAGCGCCTTCACGTCGGCGCCGTCCAGCGCGACCGCGAGCACCTTCGCACCCTTGACGTCGATGGCGCCGCCGGCCAGGTCGTCACCCGCGCTGGCCGCGGCCTTGGTCTTGAGGCGCGCAAGTTCGCGCTCGGTGTTCCGCCCGTGCTCCAGCAGTTGCGTGATCTTCGCCTCGAGTTCGCCGACGGGCGCCTTGAACAGGCCCGCCGCCCGCGTCAGCATCGCGTCGCGCTGCTGCATGTAGTCGAGCGCGCCCCGGCCGGTGACTGCTTCGATGCGCCGCACGCCGGCAGCCACGCCGCCTTCGCCGACGACCTTGAAGAGGCCGATGTCGCCGGTGCGCGCGACGTGCGTGCCGCCGCACAGCTCGCGCGACGTGCCGATGTCGAGCACGCGGACTTCGTCGCCATATTTTTCGCCGAACAGCATCATCGCGCCGGTCTTCTGCGCGTCGGCGATGGGCATCACGCGCGCCTGCGTCGCCACGTTGGCGAGGATTTCGGCATTGACCAGCTGCTCGATGCGCGCGATCTGTTCGTCAGTCACCGGCGCGTTGTGCGCGAAATCGAAGCGCGTCTTGTCCGGGTCGACGAGCGAGCCTTTCTGCTGGACGTGATCGCCCAGCACTTCGCGCAACGCCTTGTGCATCAGATGCGTGGCGGAATGATTGCGCATCGTGCGGCCGCGAGCGTCGTGGTCGACTTCCGCCGCCACGGTGTCGCCGATACGAAGCTCGCCCGTCTTGACCTCGCCCATGTGCCCGAACACGTCGGGCTGGATCTTCTGCGTGTCGCCGACGGCGAACAGCGTCAGGCACGTGCCGCCCTTCGTGAGTTCGCCGCGGTCGCCGACCTGGCCTCCGGACTCCGCGTAGAACGGCGTGCGGTCGAGCACCACGACGCCGCGGTCGCCGGTGGCGAGCGCGTCGACCTTGGCGCCCTCCTTGTACAACGCGACGACGCGGCCCTCCTCCGACAGCGATTCGTAGCCGCGAAACGCGGTCTTGGGGCCGGCGTAGTCGAGCTGCGCGTCCATCTTGAACGTGCTGGCGGCGCGCGCGCGGTCGCGCTGCGCTTCCATCGCCGCGTCGAAGCCCGCCTCGTCCACGGCGACGCCGTGTCCGCGGCAAACGTCGGCGGTCAGGTCAAGAGGAAAGCCGAACGTGTCGTAGAGAGCGAAGGCCGTGGGCCCGTCCAGCGTCTTGCCGCCGGTCTTGGCCAGCGCGTCGAGCGCGGCGCCCAGGATCTTCATGCCGTTTTCGAGCGTCTCGCCGAAGCGCTCCTCTTCGGCCGCCAACACCTGCGCCACGCGCGCGACATCCTTGCGCAATTCCGGATACGCATCGCCCATCTGCACGTCGAGGTCCGCGACAAGCTTGTGGAAGAACGGCTTCTTCTGCCCCAGCTGGTATCCGTGGCGGATCGCGCGGCGGATGATCCGGCGCAGCACGTAGCCGCGGCCTTCGCTGCCCGGGATGACGCCGTCGACGATCAGGAACGAGCACGCGCGGATGTGGTCGGCGATGACCTTGAGCGACGGATTGTCGAGGTCCGTCGTGTGCGTCTCACGCGCCGCGGCCTTGATCAGCGCGACGAAGAGGTCGATCTCGTAATTCGAATGGACGTGCTGCTGGATGGCGGCGAGGCGCTCCAGTCCCATGCCGGTGTCGACGCACGGCGCGGGCAGTGGCGTCATCGTGAACTCGCCGGTGGCCGTCTTCTGGCGATCGAACTGCATGAACACGAGGTTCCAGATCTCGATGTAGCGGTCGCCGTCGGCATCGGGCGAGCCCGGCGGCCCGCCCCAGATCGCCGGTCCATGGTCGAAGAATATTTCCGAGCACGGGCCGCACGGGCCGGTGTCGGCCATCTGCCAGAAATTGTCGCTGGCGTACTGCGCGCCCTTGTTGTCGCCGATGCGCACGACGCGCTCGGCCGGGATGCCGATTTCCCTGGTCCAGATGTCGTAGGCCTCGTCGTCGTCGATGTAGACCGTCGCCCACAGTTTTTCCGGCGGCAGGCCGTAATGCTTGGTCAGCAGCTCCCACGCGTACAGGATCGCGTCGCGCTTGAAATAGTCGCCGAACGACCAGTTGCCGAGCATCTCGAAGAACGTGTGGTGCCGCGCCGTGTAGCCGACGTTCTCGAGGTCGTTGTGCTTGCCTCCGGCGCGCAGGCACCGCTGGACCGAGGCCGCGCGCACGTAGCTGCGCTTTTCGGTGCCCAGGAAAGTGTCCTTGAACTGGACCATTCCCGAGTTGGTGAAGAGCAGCGTCGGATCGTTGCCCGGCACGAGCGGCGAGCTCGCCACCACGGTATGGCCCTTGGCGACGAAAAAATCGATGAACTTGCGGCGGATGTCGGCGACTTGCATGGCGGTCTCGAAGGCACGGCGCGCCCGTTGCAGGGCAAAACGCCTCGCGGAATCAAAAGCTTAGATTCTAACCGTTTTTGCCGTCCTGCCGCACCGCCTGAACCGTTACGCCGGTTGAGGTGGCATCAGCTCTCGTCGTCCGGCGGCGCGCCGGCCGTGCGCAGCACTCGCAGCACGACGGAAAGGCCATACCCGCGCGATTGCAGGAAACGCACCTGGCGCGCCTTTTCCCGCTGGTTGGCGGGAGCCGCGCCGAAGCGCTGCTGCCACAGTGCCGTGGCGTCGGCGAGCTCGTCGGTGTCGGCCAATGGCGCCATCGCCACCTGTGCGTCCGGCGCCGAAATGCCCTTTTCCCGCAACGCATAGGCGATGGCGCGCTTGCCGTACCTTCCACTGCGTTGAGCGACCACCGCGTTGGCATAGCGGGCGTCGGACAGATAGCCGCCCGCCGCGAGCGCGTCGAGTGCCAGTTCGATTTCCTCGGATGGAATGCCCTTGTGCGCGAGCCGCTGGGTCAACTCGGCGCGGCTGTATTCGCGGCGCGCCAGCATGCGCACCGCCAGCACCTTGGGCGATACCGGCGGCTTGCCGGCCTTGGCGGATTCACCGGCGGCAGTAGCGCGCGCCGCACGTCGCGGACGCACGGCGCGGTTACCTCATGCTCCTGCCATGCCGGTCATTCCTCCACGTCCGGCATCGGCGTGATGCGTCCGGGCATGGGGATGTCGACGGCGGCGCGGATCTTGGCCTCGATCTCGCTGGCGAGCTCCGGGTGCTCGCGCAGGAATTCGCGCGCGTTGTCCTTGCCCTGGCCGATCTTCTCGCCGTTGTACGCATACCAGGCGCCGGACTTTTCGACGATATGGTGCAGCACGCCCAGTTCGACGATCTCGCCCTCGTGCGAAATGCCCTCGCCATACAGGATGTCGAACAGCGCCTCGCGGAACGGCGGCGCGACCTTGTTCTTGACGACCTTGACGCGGGTTTCGTTGCCGACGACTTCCTCGCCGCGCTTGATCGAGCCGATGCGCCGGATGTCCAGGCGAACCGACGCGTAGAACTTGAGCGCGTTGCCGCCGGTGGTGGTCTCCGGGTTGCCGAACATCACGCCGATCTTCATGCGGATCTGGTTGATGAAGATGACGAGCGTGCCGGCGCGCTTGATGTTGCCGGCGAGCTTGCGCAGCGCCTGGCTCATCAGCCGTGCCTGCAGGCCGGGCAGCTGGTCGCCCATTTCGCCTTCGATTTCCGCCTTGGGCACCAGCGCCGCCACCGAGTCGATGACGATGATGTCCACGCCGCCGGAGCGCACCAGCATGTCGGCGATTTCCAGCCCCTGCTCGCCGGTGTCCGGCTGCGAAATGAGCATGTCGCCGACGTTGACGCCCAGCTTGCCGGCATAAACCGGGTCGAGCGCGTTCTCGGCGTCGATGTACGCGGCGACGCCGCCCGCCTTTTGCACTTCCGCCACGACCTGCAGGCACAGCGTGGTCTTGCCGGAGGACTCCGGCCCGTAGATTTCGACGACGCGTCCGCGCGGCAGGCCGCCGACGCCCAGCGCGATGTCGAGGCCGAGCGAGCCGGTCGACACGACGGACAGGTCGTTGGCGATCTGGGCGTCGCCCATCTTCATGATCGAGCCCTTGCCGAACTGCTTTTCGATTTGCAGCAACGCGGCCGCGAGGGCCTTGCCTTTGTTGTCATCCATGTGGCTGGTCCTGGAGTCGAGGGGCATGATGAACGTCCTTTGCTTAGGATAAGGGAAAGAGGCCGATGTGAACCTTGCACCTAGGACAGAACGACCGTTCTATACTGTGGCGCGATTATGCAGGGAACGATCGTTCGATGCAATGTTCCGATCGGCCTAATCCCCCAGGCCTAGCGCAGCGGAGTGGTTTTTTCTATAAGTCCTTGTAATACAACGATAACTGCGGACTCACGGACGGCATCCCGGTCGCCGCTGAAGCGGTGGGTGGCGGCCATGGTCCGTTCGCCGCGCCTCGCCCAGGCAAAGCAGACGGTACCGACGGGCTTGGCGGGCGTGCCTCCGGCGGGTCCGGCAATCCCGGTGACGGCGACCGCCACGTCGGCCTTGCTGGCCCGCAGCGCCCCTTCCGCCATGGCGATGGCCGTGGCTTCGGACACGGCGCCATTTCGCTCCAGCGCGTCCGGATCCACACCCAGCATGTCGGTCTTGGCCTCGTTCGTGTACGTGACGAAGCCGCGGTCGAACCAGCCCGAGCTGCCGGCGATTGCGGTGATGGCGCCTGCCACCAGACCGCCGGTGCAGGATTCCGCCGTCGCGGCGAATTCGCCCCTCGCGGCAAGCCTTCGTCCGAGTTCGGCCGCGAGCGTCGCGATGTCGCTGCCGATCAGTGGCATTCGTCGGGCCTGCCGCGATAGTGATAAGTGTAGGCATCGACGAAGCCGAAACGACGGTACACGGAAATCGCACCATGATTGTCGGCGCTGACCTGCAGGTACGCGTGCGCGGCGCCACGCTCCCACGCCCAGCCGAGCAGCGCGGCGAGGATGCCGCTGGCGATGCCGCGGGATCGCAGGGCCGGCGCGGTGACCATGGAGTAGATGCCGGCAAAACCATCCTCCAGCATCACGGTGCCGGTGCCGACAGGCTGTCCGTCCGCGACGGCGATCATTGCGCGCGTCGTCAGCGGCGTATGCGCAACGCGTTCGAGCAGCGCGGCGCGTTGCTCTGCCGACGACTGCTGCAATTCACCCACCGCCTCCGCAAAGTCCGCGGGCGACGGCGTGACGAAATCAACACCCGGGACCGACGGCGCCTCCGGCGGGCCATCGAGACGCCCCACTTGCACGAGCGTGTCCTCGAACGATCGATATCCGCGCGCCGCGAGTTCCTCTTCCAGCCCGCTCGGCTGCACGAACGGCGTCATGCGAAACAGCGCCGGCAGCCCGCGCTCGGCGTAGATGCGCTCGCAATACGGAATCTTCTGCGCGAGCGGCAACGAGGAACCGAAATGCGCGTTCACGCTGCGCGCGCGCTTGGCCTTGCCCGGCGACACGCGCAACAGCCAGCCGTCGTAGAACATCTGGCGCTGGGTCTGCAGCGCGTTGAGGCCGATCTCCTCGACACGCCGCAGGTCGATGCCGTGCAACGGCGCGCCGCCGCTCATCCAAGGATCCTTTGCCACAGTGCGAAGACGACGAGCGTGTATGCCGCCGCCAGCAGATCGTCGAGCATCACGCCGACGCCGTTCTTGATCGCAGCGTCGAGCTGCCGGATCGGCGGCGGCTTCCAGATGTCGAACAGCCGGAAAACAAGGAACGCGAACGCGATGCGCACCCAGTCCGCGCCGACGAAGTAGAGCACCAGCAGGAATGCCGCGATCTCGTCGATGACGATCGCGCCGTGGTCCGACTCGCCCAGGTTGCGCCCGGCCACCTGCGACGCCCACGCACCCACCACGGACAGGATGACGATGGCCGCGATGAATTCGACGTCGCCAAACCAGGCACGCAGCACCAGCGCCAGCGGAATGGCCGCCAGCGTGCCGAACGTGCCGGGCGCGACGGGTGCCAACCCTGCGCCTGCGCCCAGCGCGATGAAGTGCGCCGGATGGCGAATCAGGAAGGCGAACGTCGGGCAGTCGGCCATCGCGTCAGCCGAAATGGTCGAAGGAACGCGGCAGCAAAGGCAGCGGCACGCCGCGCTCGTCGCGGACGACCAGCCCCGGGACGGCGGTGATGCTGCCGACGCGCGTCACCGGTACGTCCACGTCGCGCGCGATGGCCGCGATCGCTTCGCGCAATGACACGGTGGCAGTAAAACAGAGTTCATAGTCGTCGCCGCCGCCCAGCATGCTCGCCAGCCCTGCGTCGCGTGCCGCGCCGCCCAGCATCGCGTCGAGGCACGGTGAGCGCGGAATCCGCGCCACGTCGATCGAGGCGCCCACGCCGGAAGCGTCGAGGATGTGCTGCAAGTCGCCGGTCAGCCCGTCGGAGACGTCGATGGCGGCGGTAGCGACGCCGCGCAGCCGCTCGCCCAGCGCCACGCGCGGCTCGGGTGTTTCGAGTCGTGCACGTGCCTTCGCGAATTCGGCGTCGGCGATGCGCGCCGAACCCTGCAGCACCGAAAGCGCGAGCGCCGCATCGCCGAGCACTCCGGAAACGTAGACGTCGTCGTCCGGCCTGGCGCCGCTGCGCTTGATCGCCGTTCCGGCCGGCACTTCGCCGATGATCGTCAGGCACAGGTTGCGCGGGCCGCGCGTGGTGTCGCCGCCGATCAGCGCGACGCCAAAGCGATCCGCCAGCGCGAACAATCCCTGCGTGAAGCCGCGCAGCCAGACTTCGTCGAAATCGGGCAGCGCGCCGGCGAGCAGCGCCCAGCGGGGCGTCGCACCCATGGCCGCCATGTCGGAAAGATTGACGGCGAGCGTCTTGTGGCCCAGCGTCACCGGGTCGACGCCGGCCAGGAAATGGCGGCCCTCGACGAGCATGTCGACTGAGAACACGAGATCGCAGCCGGGAGACGGCGCAATCACAGCGCCGTCGTCGCCGATCGAGAGCCGCACGGCCTTGTCGCTCACGGCGCGGCGAAAGTAGCGGTCGATGAGCGCGAATTCGTTCATGCCATGCGGATCTAGCGCAGCGAGTCGCCGATTTCCTTCTGCCAGCGCGTCAGCAGGCGGCGACGCATCTCGGGATCGCCGAATTTCGCCGGGTCCACATCGAGCGTCTTCACGTTGGCGAACGCTGCGGCCTCGGCGCGGATCTCGGCGCGCGCGTGCGCGGGGACGATAAGGTTCTTCGTGCGGTTGGCCAATTCCTGCGCGGGCTTCGTCAGCGCCCAGTCGTAAAACGCCCGCGCCTCGTCCGGATGCGGCGCGCCCGCCAGGATGGCCATGCCTCCCAGCGCATCGCCAGTGCCTTCGCAGGGTATCGCGATATTCACCTCGAAGCCCGCCAGCTGCTGCGTGACGAATTCGTGGACGAACGAAATGCCGACGCCTACTTCGCCATGAGCCACGGACGGTCCCTGCGCGGTACCCGACTGGGTGAATCGCACGACGTTGGGGGAAAGCTTGCGCATGTAGTCGAACGCGCCGTCCTCGCCGTACAGCGTGACCAGCGTGGCGAGGATCGTATAGCCGGTGCCGCTGGTGACCGGATTGGCGAGTTCGATCTCCTTGCCGTACGCCGGCGCCAGCAGGTCGGACCAGCAGCGCGGCGCCGTCAGTTCCTTCTGCATGAGGATGGTCGGACTGGTGCCGAAGCCGATGATGATCCGGTAGATCGCCGCGACCTTGAAATCGGCACGCTCGGTGGCGCGGCGCGCCCACGGCTGCAGGTCCGCAAGGCGCGGCGACCGGTAGGCGACGAAGAGGCCTTCAGCCGCCGCCTGCAGGAACGGATCGATCGTGCCGCCATACCAGACGTCGGCCCGCGGGTTGGCGCGCTCGGCGCGGATCTGGGCGTAGAACTCGCCGGTCGGCTTCCTGACGATCGACGTCTCGATGCCGGACTCGCGCTGGAATGACTTGGCGGCGAGTTCGCACGCATCCGGATCGTGGCTGCAATAGACGACGAGCGAGCGCGCTTCGGCTCCGGCCGCCCCCAGCAGGAAGAACGCGAGCAGCGCGACCGAGTGCCGCATGGCGGACGACCTCAAGCTCAGGATGCGGCAGCGCCGCGGCGCAGCGCGGCGATTTCGGTCGCGCGCACGTCGGCGGCGAGCCTGTCGAGGACGCCGTTGACGTACTTGTGACCGTCGGTGCCGCCGAACGACCGCGCGATTTCCACGGCCTCGTTGATGACCACCTTGTACGGAATCTCGACGCGGTGGACAAGCTCCCACGCGCCGATGACGAGGATGGCACGCTCGATCGGCGACATGTCGGCGGCCTTGCGGTCGAGGTGCGGCGCGAGTGCGGCGAGCAGCGCCTCGTTCTCGCGCGTCACGCCGTCCCACAGTTCGCCGAAGTACGGCTGGTCGGCGCGCTGGTAGCCCTGGCTCGCAGCCAGGTCCAGCCGCACCGCGTCGGCGTCGTTGCGTGACAGTTGGCGCTGGTACAAGCCCTGCAAAACCAGTTCGCGGGCGCGGCGGCGGGGCGTGGTCCGGGGCGCCCGCGGAATGTCAGTCATCTTCGATCTTCAGCAGGAGATTGGCCATTTCCAGCGCCGCCTGCGCCGCCTCGAAGCCCTTCTGGTCCATGCGTTCGGTCGCCTGCGCCTCGGTCTCGCACGTGAGGATGCCATTGCCGATCGGGATGCCGAATTCCAGCGCGACGCTGGAGATTCCGGATGCGGATTCGTTGGCGACGATCTCGAAGTGATATGTCTCGCCGCGGATCACGGCGCCCAGCGCGACCAGCGCGTCGAAGTCGTCGGTCTGGGCGAACTGCTGCAGCGCCAGCGGCGTCTCCAGCGCGCCGGGAACGCTGACGATGGTGATGTTGCCGTTGGCCACGCCGGCCTCCTTGAGCGCCCGCAGCGCGCCGGCCAGCAGGCCTTCGCCGACGGCGGGATTGAAGCGCGAAAGCACGATGCCGACGGCGAGGCCGTCACCGTCGTGGGAAGGAGCAATGCGGCGAATGGTCATGGGGAGCCGATCAGGATTCGTTGCGCAGTGGCGATTCAACTTCGTACCCGGTCACCTCGAGGTCGAAGCCCGCCATGCTCGGCATCTTGCGCGGCTTGGCCAGCAGCCGCATGCGGCCGACGTTCAGGTCGCGCAGGATCTGTGCGCCGATGCCGTAATTGCGCAAGTCGTTCTTCGACGGTGCGGGCGGCGTGTCGGCGATGGCACGTTCGCGCAGTTCCTGCGCCGATTCCGGACGGTGCAGCAGCACGACGACGCCGCGTCCCGCCGCGACGATGGCGTCCAGCGCTTCCTTGATCGTCCACGAGTGCGATGCACTGGCGACGTCGAGCAAGTCCATCACCGACAGCGGCTCGTGCACGCGCACCAGCGTCTCGGTGTCCGGCGAAATGGGCCCGCGGACCAGCGCGAGATGCGTCGCGTCGGTGAGCTTGTCGCGGTAGACGACCAGGCGGAACGCCCCGTGGGCGGTATTGAGCGGCCGCTCGGCGATGCGCTCGACGATGCGCTCGTTGCGGCTGCGGTAATGGATGAGGTCGGTGATCGCGCCGACGGCGAGCCCGTGCGTCTGCGCGAACTGGATCAGGTCGGGCATGCGCGCCATCGTGCCGTCGTCCTTCATGATCTCGCAGATCACCGCCGCCGGCGTCAGCCCGGCCATGCGCGCCAGGTCGCACCCGGCCTCGGTGTGTCCCGCGCGCACCAGCACGCCGCCCGGCTGTGCCATCACCGGAAAGATGTGGCCCGGCTGCACGATGTCGGACGGTCGCGCGTTGGCCGCCACCGCGGCCCGCACGGTGCGTGCCCGGTCCGCCGCGGAGATACCGGTGGTCACGCCTTCGGCGGCCTCGATCGACAGCGTGAAATTGGTGCCCTGGCCCGAGCGGTTGGCCGAGACCATCAGCGGCAGCGCCAGTTGCCGGCAGCGCTCCTCGGTCAGCGTGAGGCAGATGAGTCCGCGCGCGTGCCGCGCCATGAAGTTGATCGCCTCGGGCGTCACGAAGTCCGCGGCGAGAACCAGGTCGCCTTCGTTCTCGCGATCTTCCTCGTCGACGAGCACGACCATGCGGCCGGCCTTCAGTTCGGCGACGATCTGCAATGTCGGGGCGAGTGTCATGGCATGGGCAGGTCCGGAGACCCGACGATTGACCGGGGAAACGCCAAGTTTACAGGAACGCCCCTTCGCGCCCCTGCTGGCCGGCTAGTTCGTCAGCAGCACCGCGGTCCTGCGAAACTCGCCGGTCTGCAGGTGCTCGACGATGAATGCCGCGACATCGGCGCGCGAAACCTTTCCAGCGGTGACGCCCGAGAGGTCGGTCAGCGCGCGGGCGAGCCCGGTGGCGGGACCGTTGGTCAGCGTGCCGGGGCGCACGATGGTCCAGTCCAGGTCGCTGCCGCGCAGCATCGCCTCCTGGCGGTCCTTGTCCTCGTAGACGGTTTGCAGGAACAGCGGCTGCACGATCCGGTCGTAGAGGAAGCCACCGTGGCCGCGGCTGTCGCCGGCGCCGATTCCGGTCACGCAGACCAGCCGCCGGACGCGGTGCTTGGCCATCGCCGCCAGCAGGAACTGCGTGCTGCGCGAGAACAGGTGGACCGTCCGCCGGGTGGGTCCGACGCCGACGGTCCAGACCACCGCGTCCTGGCCCGCGACGGCGCGCTCGATGTCGTCCGCGTCGCCGGCGTCGCCGACCACGACGCGCACGCCGGTCACCGGCAGCGAAATCCGCTCGGCGTTGCGGGCGAGCAGCGTGAGTTCGTGCCCGGCCGCGTGCGCTGCCGCCACCACTTCGCGGCCGGTGCCGCGCGTGCCGCCGATGACGAGCACTTTCATGACGAATTCCTGTTGCTCACGCCGACACCGGCTCTTCGGCCACGACGCCGGGCACCACGCGGAACCAGGCCGCATACAGCGCCGGCAGGAAGAGCAGCGTAAGTCCGGTGGCAACGGTGATGCCGCCCATCATCGCGACCGCCATCGGTCCGAAGAAGTCGCTGCGCACCAGCGGAATGAGTCCCAGCACGGCGGCCGCCGCAGTCAGCACGATGGGCCGGAACCTGCGCACGGTCGCGCCGACCACGGCCTCCCACGGCGCATGCCCCGCGGCGACGTCCTGCTCGATCTGGTCGACCAGGATCACCGAATTGCGCATGATGATCCCGGCGAGCGCGATCGTGCCCAGCAGCGCGACGAAGCCGAACGGCTTGCCGAAGATGAGCAGCGCCAGCGCGACGCCGATCAGTCCCAGCGGCGCCGTCAGCACGACCATCAGCGTGCGCGAGAAACTGCGCAACTGGATCATCAGCAGCGTGAGGACGGTGAACAGCAGCAGCGGCGCGCCGGCCGCAATGGACTTCTGGCCGCGCGCCGAGTCCTCGATGGCGCCGCCCTGCTCGATCAGGTAGCCGGGCGGCAGCGCGGCGCGGATCTGCGCAAGCTGCGGGATGAGCCGGCCCGCCACGTCGGGTCCCTGCGCGTCACCCAGCACGTCGGCGCGGACGGTGATCGTCGGCAGCCGGTCGCGGCGCCAGATGATGCCGTCCTCCTGTTCGTAGCGGATGTCGGCGATCTGCGTGATGGGCACGGCGCGGCCGTTGCGCGACGGGATCGCGAGGTCCTTGAGGAAGCTGATCTTCGCGCGTTCCTCGGTTGCGCCGCGCAGCAGCACTTCGACCTGCTTGTCGCGCTCGCGGAAATAGGTGACGGAAAAGCCCGAAAGCGAATTGTTGAGGAACAGCGCCAGGTCCTGCGACGAGATGCCCAGCACGCGCGCCTTGTTCTGGTCGATCGCGACGCGGATCACCTTCGACGGCTCGTCCCAGTCGAACTGGACGCTCTGCGTCTCCGGGTCCGCGCGCATCACCGCGGCGACCTCGCGCGAAATGCGTCGGACGGTGGGAATGTCTTCGCCGGACACGCGGAACTGCACCGGAAAGCCGACCGGCGGCCCGTTCTCCAGGCGCGAGATGCGTCCACGCAGGGACGGGAAATCGCTGTCGAACAGCGCCAGCAACCGCGTCCGCAGGCGCTCGCGGTCGGCGTTGCTGCCGGCCGTGACGACGAACTGCGCGAAGTTGGCCTGCTGCAGCTGCTGGTCGAGTGGCAGGTAGAAGCGCGGGCTGCCGCTGCCCACGTACGTGACGAAACTCTCGATGCCGGGCTCCTTGTTCAGCACGGTCTCGAATTTCTTCGCCTGCGCCAGCGTGGCCGCGAACGAACTGCCCTCCGCCAGCCGGAGGTCGACCAGCAGCTCCGGCCGCGACGACGACGGGAAGAACTGCTGCGGGATGAACCGGAACAGCGCCAGCGCGCCGACGAAGATCGCGAGCGTGGCCACGATCACCGTGTAGCGGCGGGCCACGCACCAGGCGATGACCGCCCGCAGCCGCGTATAGAACGGCGTGCGATAGACGGCGTCCGGATCGCCGTGATGCGCCGGCGTGGGCAGCGGCGCCCGGCGCCCGCGCAGCCTCGCGATGAGGCGCGCCGCCAGTGAAGGTCCGCGCGGCTTGCTGTAGTCCGGCAGCATCTTGTAGCCCAGGAAGGGGATCACGACGACGGCGATCACCCACGACGCGATCAGCGCGATCGCCGACACCTGGAAGATCGAGCGCGTGTATTCGCCCGTACCGCTCTTCGCCGTGGCGATCGGCAGGAAGCCGGCGACCGTCACCAGCGTCCCCGTCAACATCGGGAACGCGGTGCTCGTGTACGCGAAGCCCGCCGCGCGGAACCGGTCGAAGCCCTGCTCCAGCTTGATCGCCATCATCTCGACGGCGATGATCGCGTCGTCGACCAGCAGCCCCAGCGACAGGATCAGCGCGCCCAGCGAGATCTTGTGCAGGCCGATGTCGAACAGCCACATGCACAGGAACGTGACCGCAAGCACGAGCGGAATCGAGATCGCCACGACCAGCCCGGTGCGCAAACCCAGGCTCACCAGCGACACGGCGAGCACGATGAGCACCGCCTCGGTCAGCGAGCGGATGAACACGTTGATGGAGCGCTGCACCGCGCGCGGCATGCTCGCGACCTGCGACAGCTCCACGCCTACCGGCAGCTGCTGCTGCAGGCGCGCGGTCGCCGCGTCGAGGCCATGACCCAGCTCGATGACGTCGCCGCCCTTCACCATCGTGACGCCGAGCCCCAGCGCCTCCTTGCCCTGCCAGCGCATCTTCTGCTGGGGCGGATCGACGTAGCCGCGCGTCACGGTGGCGATGTCGCCCAGCCTGAACACGCGGTTGTTGGCGCGGATGGCGATGTCGCGGATCGCGTCCACGCTGTCGAACGCGCCCGTGGGCCGCACGTAGATCCGGTCGCTGCCGGTGTCGAACACGCCGGCGGCGGCGACGACGTTCTGGGCCGCCAGCGTCTGGATGATCTGCGCAGGCTCGATGCCCAGCGTGGCGAGCTTGGCGTTGGACATCTCGATGAAGATCTTCTCGTCCTGCTCGCCGATGAAATCGACCTTCGCCACGCCGGGCACGCGCAGCAGCTGCGCGCGCACGCGGTCGCCGAAGTCCTTCAGTTCGCGATAGCCGAATCCGTCGCCGGTCAGCGCGTAGATGTTGGTGTAGACGTCGCCGAACTCGTCGTTGAAGAACGGGCCCTGGATGCCGGCGGGAAGCGTGTTGCGGATGTCGCCGATCTTCTTGCGGACTTCGTACCAGGTCTCCGGCACCACGGCTGCGGGCGCGGAGTCCTTGATCGCGAAGAACACCAGCGATTCGCCGGGCTTCGAATAGCTGCGCACCCAGTCGACGTTGGGCACCTCCTGCAGCTTGCGCTCGATGCGGTCGGTGACCTGCTGCTCGATGTCGTGCGCCGCGGCGCCCGGCCAGAGCGTCTTCACCACCATCACCTTGAACGTGAACGGCGGATCCTCGGACTGGCCCAGCTTTTCGTAGGACAGGAAGCCGATCAGCGCGAACGCCACGATCAGGTACATCACCAGCGAGCGGTGCTTGAGCGACCACTCGGACAGGTTGAAGCGGGAGTCCGGCGGACCGCCGGGTGGATTCACGGGTGTCATCGCGGCTTAAGTCTTTACGCGCGTCAGCTGCCGGCCGCCGGCGTGGCGGGCGTGGCAGGTGCAGGGACCGTGCCGCTCGCTCCACCTTCATACGGCCGCACGACCTGCCCCGGCAGCAGCTTGTGCACGCCGGCGGCGACGATCCAGTCGCCGTCGCGCACGCCCGACGTGACGACGACGGCATCCTCGCGGTACTGGCCGATGGTCACCGGGACCAGGCTCACCTGTTTCGTGACGGGATCGAAACGCCACACCGCCGGCTTGCCGTCCTGCTGGTAGATCGACGTGGGCGGCAGCACCGCGGCGTTCGGCGCGCCATCGCCGACGACGCCGACGTTCGCGGTCATCCCCCATTGCACTGCCGGGTCCGGATTGGCGATGGCGACGCGCACGGAGAAGGTCCGCGTCACCGCATCGACCGATGGCGACACTTCGCGCACGTGAGCCGGATACAACTTCTGCGGATTGGCCCAGAGTGCGACGAACAGCTGCTTGGCGCCGGTCAGTTCGCCGATGCGGTTTTCCGGCACGCTGATCGCGACCTCGCGCTCCTCGGCGCGCGCCAGCCGGAACACCGCCTGTCCCGCGGTGACGACCTGCCCCGCGTCCGCGTTGACGGCGGTGATGACGCCGTCGTCGCTGGCGACAAGCGTCGCGTAGCTCGCCTGGTTCTGCGCCACCGCGAGATTGGCCTTCGCCTGCTCGTATTTCGCGCGGTTGGCGTCGAGCGTGTTGCGCTTGGCGTCGAGCGCCGACGCGCTGATGAACTTTTCCTTGAGCAGGCTCTGGTACCGGTCATATTCGGCCTGCGCGAACTTCCACTCGGTCTCGGTCGCGGCGACCTGGGCCTTGGCCGCTTCCGCCTGCAGGCCGACGTCGGCCGGGTCGATGCGCGCCAGCGCCTGGCCCTTCTTCACACGTGCGCCGACGTCCACATTCCGCGCGACGAGCTTACCGCCGATGCGGAAGCCCAAGTCCGCTTCGTAGCGTGGCTTCACTTCACCGGCGAACACTGCGGTGCTGTTGGCGCCGCCCAATTTAACCTGCGCCAACTGCACCGGCCGCACGACTTCCGCCGGCTTGTCCTTTGGGCCGCATGCGGCAAGCGCCAGCGCACACAGTACGAGCCCGAGTGAAAGCGCGGCGTACCGCGGAGACCGGGCCATCGTCGGCGGGTTCATCGCGTGCCGGACGGCGGACGACCCACCGTGCCTTCCCAGAGTGCGCGCATGGCGCGATCGAGTTCGTCGGGATAGGCCCACGCGAAGACCACCGGATTGGCCGCGGCGGATTCGAGCGGGCATTTGCCGCCCGCCGACTCGCCGGACATCTGCCACAAGCCGATGATCAGCGCATAGCTGTGTCGCAGCAGGCTGACGCCGCCGCCTGCGCCCAGGTCGGGAAAGTGATGTTCAAGACCGACGCCGGCACGCTGCAGCCGCTGCGCCATCCGCTGCTTGAACGCGAAGGCCGCCTCGGGCGGCACGCCCTGTCCCATCATCCCGAAACAGCGCGCGGCGAGCGGCAGGAACAGCGGCGGGTCGACCAGATGGCGATGAGTCAGCGCGAGGACGTCATCGATGGTCACCGCACGCTCGCCTTCGAGACAGACGATCAGCGCGGAGAAAAAACCGTCGATGTTGCGTTCGTGGACCGCGAGCAGCAGTTCTTCCTTGCTCGGAAAATAGAGGTAGACGGTCCCCTTGGCGAGGCCCGCCTCGTCGGCCACCTCCGCCACGTTCGCCATCCGATCCTTCGATCGCGATAGCAGGCGCTCCGCGGCGTCCAGGATGGCGTCGTGCCGCTCCTGCTTGGCTTCGGCCTGGATGGCGCGCTGCCGTATGACCATGTTCGTCGTCCTCCGTGGAATCCGCTAAATGACCGCGGGTCAATTGGAGGACAGCGTAAATGACCGATGGTCAGTTGTCAATGGGACATCGGCGGCGCGCCCGGGCGGGTGCTACTGGAACAGCGCCAGCGTGGCGCGGGTCAGTTCGCTTTCCGGATCGGCGTAATCGGCGACGACGCTGAAATGATGCTTGCCTGCGAGGATCAGCGGTCCTGCGGCCGGACGGCAATTGTCCGGCCACACGTCCCACATGAGCTGCGACTGGCGGATGAACTCCGATGTCTCCGCGCCCCCGACGGCGACCAGCAGCGGCGCCGTGGTCAGGCTCGCGTGATTCACCGGCGACACGCGCGCCGCCTCGGCGTTGGTGAGGCGCAGATCGCTGTTCATCGACGCCAGCACCAGCGGCTTCAGGTCGTGCACGCCGGATAGCGTGACGCCGCCGACCAGCGGGTCCTGCGCGAGTCCGAGCGCATCCCAGTCCGTAGCGAACATCATGGCGGCCAGGTGCCCGCCGGCGGAATGACCGCCGACGACCACGTTGTCGGCGACCACCCCGTGGTGCCGACCTTCCTTTGCGATCCACACCATCATCCGGCGGCATTCGTCGACGATCCTGGCGATGGACACCGCCGGGCACAGGTCGTAGTTGGCGACGGCGACGGAAATGCCTTGCGCCAGCAGCGGACCCGCCACGAAGTGAAAGTCGGCCTTGTCGAGCGCGCGCCAATAGCCGCCGTGGATGAACACGAACGTTCCGCGCACCGCGGTCTCCGGCAGGAACAGGTCGAGCGTCTCCTTCGGCGCGGCGCCGTAGCGCAGGTCGAGCTTGTGCCCATGGCGCGCCCGCGTCGCCGCGGACAATTCCGGATAGCGATCCAGCCACACCTGGTGGTCCGCCACCGCCGCGCGGTTGTTGTAACCGCGTTCGACGAACTCCGGTGTGAGGACGAAATCGGCCGCGGAATCGTTCATGCAATGACGATCGACAGCGGCGTCAGGCCTTCGATATGTCCATCGAGGCGGTCGCCGGCGACGACGGCGCCCACGCCTGCGGGCGTGCCGGTGAACACGAGGTCGCCGGGCAGCAGCTCGTAGTATTGCGAGAGAAATGCGAGCGTGTGCGGCACGTCCCAGATCATTTCCGTGAGGTCGCCCTGCTGGCGCCGCACGCCGTTCACGTCGAGCGTGATCGCGCCGCGTTCAATGAGCCCGGTCGCGGCCACAGGATGAATCGGGGCGATGGGGGCAGCCTGCGCGAACGACTTGCCCAAGTCCCAGGGCCGCTTCTTTTCGCGCATGTCGTTCTGCAGGTCGCGGCGCGTCATGTCGAGGCCGGTGGCATAACCGAAGACCAGCGCGTTGGCATCCTCGGCGCGCAACTGCACGCCGCGCTTGCCGATGGCGACGACCAATTCGATCTCATGGTGCAGGTTCTTCGTTGCCAGCGGATAGCGCACGCTGCCCACGTTCGGCGAAACGACCGGGAACACCGCATCCGCGGGCTTGCAGAAGAAGAACGGCGGCTCTTTGGTGGCGTCGCCGCCCATTTCCTTCGCGTGCTCGGCGTAGTTGCGGCCGACGCAATAGATATGGCGCACCGGAAACACGTCCTTGGTGCCGGCAATCGGGACGCAAGGCGTGTCCCACAACGGAATGGCGTAGTTCATTGGCAGTTCCGAAAGGATGATGAGAGCTACTCGGCGTCCGGCTGCTTCGCGGGCGCGGCGTCGACGAACGCCGGCAGCGAGATCGCGGCCGCTTCGATGCGCGTGAGCGTCGGATAGGGAGCGACGTCGATGTTCATGCGCCGGGCGTTGGCCAGCTGCGGCACCAGGCAGATGTCCGCGAGCGTCGGCGTGTCGCCATGGCAGAAGCGACCGGTGGCGGCGTCCCGCGCGAGGCGCGTTTCGAGCGCCTCCAGGCCGACGTCGATCCAGTACTTGTACCAGGCGTCCTTCTGTTCTTCGGACACGCCCAGCGTGTTCTTCAGGTACTGCAGCACGCGCAGGTTGTTGAGCGGATGGATGTCGCACGCGATCTCGAGCGCAATGCCGCGGACGCGCGCGCGTTCCGTCGGCGCGGCGGGCAGCAGC
>Ga0302321_100000583_pt1 | contig 31854 bp, 25 predicted proteins | sample Fen_T0_1_FD_202505 | JGI IMG/M metagenome (GOLD analysis project Ga0302321, IMG submission 202505) | Peat permafrost microbial communities from Stordalen Mire near Abisko, Sweden - Fen_T0_1 | ecosystem: Environmental > Terrestrial > Soil > Wetlands > Permafrost | place: Sweden: Abisko... | reverse complement strand
TTGACGTACCTGCCAATGCCACGCTTGAGCAGATAACGCCATACACGGAGCAGGTGTTTCGCGCCTTCTCCTCGGTGCCGGAGTTCAGACAGAGCTTTCAGATCACTTTCCCCGGTGGTGGCTTCGGTGGCGTCATGATGAAGCCCTGGGACGAACGCAAGCGCAAGATCTTCGAGATTCAAGCCGAGTTGGGCCAGAAGACGAGTCAGATCGCCGGGATCCGGGCCCCCGTGTTTTTGCCTCCAGCGCTACCCAATGCAGGCTTTTTTCCGATTGAGTTTGTGATTGCCTCCACGGCAGACCATGCCGAGCTTTCCAAATACGCCCAGCAGCTCGTCGCTGAAGCGACCAAGAGTGGACTATTCGCATTTCCACCGCTCATGGATGTACGCATCGACCAAGCCAACAGCGAGATCGTCATCGACCGCGACAAAGTCGCTTCGATGGGCCTGACCATGCAGCAAGTGGGAGCCGACCTTAGCTCACTCATCGGTGGCAACTTCGTCAATCGTTTCAGCATGGAAGGACGCAGCTACAAGGTGATTGCCCAAGTGGAGCGTGCCGGCCGCCTGTCGAGCGATCAACTCAAGGACATTCAGATTACTGGACCGCATGGCACGCTGATCCCGCTCAGTGCTGTTGCTAGCCTGCGTAACGGCGTCGAACCACGTTCCCTAAATCGTTTTCAGCAGCTGAACGCGATCAAGATTTCTGGCATAGCGCCGCGCTCCACCGATCAAGGGCTCGCCGTCCTGGAGAACGCCGCCAAGCGCATCCTCCCGGCGGGCTCGCGCTTCGATTACACTGGAGAATCTCGGCAGTTGCGCCAGGAATCGGGTAAATTCCTCCCGGCGTTCGGGCTGGCAATTGTCCTTATATTTCTCGCACTGGCGGCGCAATTCAATTCATTCCGCGACCCTTTCGTCATTCTCGCTGGTTCGGTACCGCTGGCGATGTTTGGAGCATTGGCGTTTACCTTCCTCAAGTTTACTGGGCCACCTGGCATGCGCTATCCCCTCACCGAAGGTTGGACGACGACGCTCAACATCTATTCCCAGGTGGGGCTAGTTACCCTGGTCGGTCTAGTTGCCAAAAACGGAATCCTGATCGTCGAATTCGCGAATACTCAGCAGGCTGCTGGCTTGAGCAAATTGGATGCGGTACGAAGAGCTGCGTCCACGCGTCTGCGGCCAATCCTGATGACGACCGTGGCCACCATAGCCGGCCACTTCCCCCTAACGCTTGTTTCCGGACCTGGCGCCATAGCGCGCAATTCCATTGGGATCGTGTTGGTGGGAGGGATGGCGTTGGGCACGTTCTTCACGCTCTTCGTCGTTCCCTCGATCTACGTTCTCGTAGCAGCGGATCATCGTCGTCGTGTAGACGAACCAGACTCGAGTGAGGAAGCATTTCCGACAACACACCAGAGTGACATTCGAGAACTTGCACCGAGCTATGCCACTGGCGAATAGTCGTGCTTCGAATCGGACGCACGCTGTTGCACCCGCGGCGAGCGCGGGCGCAACAGGCCGCGGCAACTCGCGACCGGAGCCTGTCAGCCAAGCTATCGGTTCGTCTCTGGCGGCCTAGATCGACGTTGGCTCGATCTTGTCGGCGGTGATTCCCAGCTCCTTCGCCGCTTCACTGACCCTCGCCGCAGGCAGTTTTCGTCCGGAAACGCGAGCAACGGATCGTCGACGGCGCGGCGGCGAAATACCGGAAATGTCGGGGGCAAGCAGCGATCGGCGCGATCGAGATCCCGCGAATTGGCTAGGTCGCTTCCACTCTTGCTCGATATGCCCAAGGATGGGTCCGTCGAATAGATAATCCGGGCAATCGGTCAGAGCTTGCGGAAATGCTGAGGTTCAATGATCATGTGGTCTAAGCATCGAATAGATTTCACTGGCGCTTACAAGGAGGTACATCTCACGTGGTCAAATGGCGATTGATGTTAACGACGCTGCCCGTCGTGATCTTGGCAGTGGTCCTCAAGATATTCGTCTTCGACCGCTGGCTGGGACTCGGAGCCGTGTTGGAGTTCTCCGACCTTGCGTTTGTGCTAACGGGAGGAGTTTTTCTCGTGGGCTTCATGCTTGCGGGAACCATGGCCGACTACAAGGAGGCCGAGCGGCTTCCGGGGGAAGTCGTCTGCTCCCTGGAGACGCTCGAGGAGACCTTCGATCAGGCTGCCGTTAGCAAGCCTGCCCTCGATGCTCGTTCGCTCCGGGGTCGCGTCCAAGAGGCTGCAGATGCCATCGACGCTTGGCTGCACCAACGGGAGACTTTCGAAAAGGTAGCGTCCGCCCTCGAGGGGTTGTCGCGGGGAGCTCGGGAAATCGAGCAAGCCGGAGCAGCGCCCCCCATCGGAGTGCGCGTACTCAACGAGATCCATGGGTTGCGTCGCAGCGTCACGCGCATGAACGTCATTTCGCGGACTGGGTTTCTTGCCACCGGTTACGCGCTGCTAGATACCCTCACGACGGTCATCGTGGTCCTGCTGATGATCGCCCGCTTCAAGAGTATCCTGGCCGAGACGCTGCTCGTTGCGCTCATCACGCTCATCTACGTTTACATGGTTCGACTGATCCGCGATATCGACGATCCCTTCGAGTACCGGGAGGATGGCGTCTCGGGGGCAGCCGAAGTGGATCTCGAAGTGCTCCACGGCTACCGGCGCCGGCTTGCGGCGCGGTCGGATGATCCCACGAGTTCTCGATGAATCGCTTCATTGCTTGACGCACCTTCGGGATGTGCGGCACTGTTGCCGCATGCGGTTCCGACGCTCGGCTCCAAGATCCCTGATTGCTGTCATCACCCTTGTCACCCTCGCGCTGACGGGTGTCGCGATGCTCCTTACGACGCGCCTGCTCGAAAGGTCCCACGAAGGGGATTACGAGCTAATGCGACACATCTTCGACGCAAAGCTGAAATCGCTTCAGGACGAGGCGGTGGAGACGGCGGAGATCGTTGTGAATATGCCTAGCGTTCGACAAGCGTTCCTCGCTCGCGACCGCCAGAAGCTCATCGCGGAATGCCGCCAGATGTACTTGGTGCAAAAGGAGAAGTATGGCCTCGATCGCTCGGAGTTTCACGAAGCTTCCGGGGTCAACTTCCTTCGTCTCCATCAGCCGGATAAGTTCGGCGACGACGACACGAACAACCGTCCCATGCTCGTCGAAGCCCACCGAAACAAGTCCATTCGACTGGGGATCGAAGTCGGCGCGTTCGGTCCCTCGGTGTCAGCAATCGTTCCAATGCTCGATGATGCTGGGAAGTTCTCTGGCAGTTTTGAGATGGCGCTCGATTTCGAGCCGGTGCTCGATGAGCTCAAAACGGCGTTCGAGTTCGATGGCGCAGTATTCATCGATGAGCGTCTACTGCGCGAAGTCGCGACCAGCCTTCCCGGGGACGCGATGTCCAGTCGCAATCGCGTCGGACCATACATTCGGCTACACACGTCGCACGAGGATTTGTTGGCAGCGCTAGTGTCGGATCGAGACGTCGATGTTGCGGAACCTCGCAACTACGAGCGCGTTGCTGCCGGCACCCAGTGGGGAGTGCAGCTGATCCCGCTATATGACCACGCCCACAAGCGCATCGGCGTGGTCTCGCTCGTACACAACTTTGGCGACGACGAATCCGCAGCTAACCGCACCTTCATCTGGCAGGCACTAGCCGCCCTGTTCGCCATCGTGGCGATGGCGGGCGCCATCCTGATCGTGATTCGCGGTTGGCTCGTTGCCCCACTCGCGGCATTGAACGAACGCATGTCCGCGCTCGTTCAGGGGACCGAAACTCTGCCGGCCGATCCGGTCGACAGCTATTGCGACGAGCTCCAGCCGCTCGCGAAGAACTACGAGGAACTCAGAACCCGGAGGGAGTCGTGACGCGACCGCGACTTGCGCGCGCACTCATCCCGCTGCTAGCCATCCTGGCGCTCGCTGTGTGCCTCGTTTGCTCGGGCCAACGCGCCCGTGCTGCGGGGGACGCAAGCGCCAAGAAGCCAGCCGCAGCGAAGACGACCCCCGGGGCTTTGGTTCAAGGCCACCCGGCCACGAAGGCGGTGACTCCAAAGTCCGTGCCGAGCGTGTCGGCTCCCGTTGTCGCGGCGATTGTGCAGGATACCGCCCCAGAGCAAGCGGGCAAAGCCGAAGCAATGGCGCTAAAAAGCTTGCCGCCCCCGCCTAGTTCGGCAGGTTCTGCCGAACCCGCCATCGAGCACGTGGGCAAGGCATCGACGGAAGAGCCCGACTTGACCGCGATTCCAGTCGCCGGGGGCTTGCCCGTCATGGTCAACATCGGAGTATTCGTCGTCGAGCTTCAAGCCTTCGACGATGTGAAGGGAGAGTTCGAGGCGACCACTGACCTTCGACTGCGCTGGATGGATCCTCGACTGCGCTTCCGAGGGACTGGAGCAGTCAGTAAGTACGTTGAGTATCGTGGCAAGGAGGCTGAGGAGCGGCTCGGGAAGCTCTGGGTACCGAACGTCGATGTGGCCAATCGAGCAGAAACATCCGGGTACGTCGGTCGTCGTCTTCGCCTGTTCTCTGACGGCCAGATTGAGACCATCGTTCGGTCGACGGGTCGCTACAAGATCGACGTCAATGTACAGAACTTTCCCTTTGACGTGCAGTCGCTCAAGCAGACGATGGTGGTGCGCGACCAGACGACTGACGAAGTCATGCTGCATTTTGATCGGGAAGATGAAGAGTTTAGCCGTGCGGCGGCCGACGTCGCGTTCGAGTCTTGGCAAATTGGGGACGTCGATCTCGACGCAGATCTCGCCGGCGGATGGAACGGCGATCGCTACGCTCGCGTTACGGCGTCGCTCCTCGTCAAACGAGCGACCTCGACCGGCCTGACGACGATATTCATCCCACTGCTCGCTTCGCTCCTAATTCCCCTGCTTACGCTGTGGATGAATCGAGCGACACACGATGGCTTCGAGATCGAAGCGTTCGAGCTCGCGAACATGGGGATTGGTGGGCTCTTCTCCGTCATTGCGCTAAGTTTCGCAGTGGCGTCCTCGTACAGTAGCATCGCGGGGAGCGACAACACGGTGACACGTTTGTTTGCCCTCAACTACGCTACGCTGGCGATCTCGCTTGGTGTTGTCGTGCTTCTATTTCGAGGCAATCTCGTGCTGCGCTGCTTTGGACCCTACGTGCACGAGCAAGTGTTTCGATTCGTGCTCTGGGCAGTTCCGCTGCTGACACTTTGCACGGCCCTCAGCTTCGTCCTCGTCGCTGCTTGTTGAAAGATCATTCTGTAATCACGAAGTGCGATGCTTGCACCACGCCGAGTCCCGAACGGGCTCGGCGTGGTGCGTTTTGCCCCCCTACTACGGGATGAGTCGGATCGTTCCCACGTGGACGTCGACCTGGAAGGGCGGCGTTACGACCCCACCCCACTCGACGCGCTGGAAACTCCAATGCAGCCCAATGATCTCGTTCGGCTCGACACCGTCGCTCGGCCAGCCTCCAGTCAAGTCGGACCAGAGCACCGTCACTGGCTCGCCGGGAGTCACCGGCACAGTGATGCTCTTGCTAGGGCTACGGCAGGTTCCTGCGCCTGGATCGCAGGTGCCCACGTTGGTCATGCATTGGCTCGGCCCAGAGTCACGACTGGTGAGCACCGACATATTGACTTCGCGCGTCTCGCCAACGTTGCCCCAGACCTCCACACTTATTCCCTGGTAGGCGGTGAGGTCAACCATGCACGGAGCAAACCAGAGCCCGAACCCCGACCAGGTACCAACGGTACCCGTCACGTTCCAAACGCCATCGACCGCTTGCTCCAATGGATACTTCGGTGGTGCGGCTTTCGAACAGGGATCGACTGCCGGATAGACATAGGGCCCACCAAAGAAGCCCAGCCACCAATCCTGCCCGGGCTTGCTGAAGCTGTCGTTGTCGACGAACAGGCCGAGGTCATTGACGTCTTTCCAGTCGGTGATAAGGGCATTAGTGGGCGTCACGGTCGCGCAGGGCTGCGGGGTGCACGCGGTCTTGTTGCACTCCGCATCGGTGTGTTGGTGATGACGCCGCGTGCCCTTTGGGTGGCGATGCCCGCCGCGCTGCGAGTCTGCTTCGAGTTTGGCACTCTGGGCCGACAGGTCGCTCGCTGCCCGCTCCGCGTTCTGCCCGTTTTCACTGCCGTCACCGAGCGTGGCTGCGCAAGCCATGGTGAAGCCTGCCACGCTCGATGCGACGAGAATGCTCTCAAGTGATCGACGCATTTCGGGTTTCATTCACTTTCTCCTCCTCATTTGGTCAAATATTGTCGCTCGCACCGTGAAGATGAGTAAGGTCGCGACTACTGCTCCGGGCTGTCGCCACTGGCCTCGAAAGCTATGTCGTCGGCGTAAAGCGTGAAGTTGCGGCGTTCGGTGGACCAGTGATTCAGCCGAAACTCCCAAGCCGTTCTCGGATCGAAGCCCTTAGCGTTCGTGGTGATATCGAGCGCGGCCAACGGAATCGACAGCTCGTGCCAATTGCCATCCAGCAGTTCTGGGCCCACGAAGTTCGACAGCTTCGCATCGGCTGTCACCTTCTTGCCCGAGCCGCCAGACGAGATAAGACCCACGGTCAGGGCGCTGGTTTCTGGCAGGTTGGCGCCGGAATTTGCTTCAATCCGGATCTTGAAGGCGAGTTTGTCGTAGCCCGAGATATCCGTGCCTGCGAGGCTGGGATACCACGAGTGCCAATTCCAGCCGAACCCGGTCCAGTTGCGGCCTTCGGTGTGCCACTTGAGCCCCACCGAACGGTCGTGGCCAACACCCGCGAGCGCTTCGACGGTCGACGTCTGCTTGTCGGATTCGTCCTTGCTCGCCCAACCCTTCGCGTTCGTGCCATTGCCCTCACCATCCCACACGACAAGCCGAGCCGCGGTAGACGTGGCGCCCACGACCAACGGCGCGAGCGCGGGCTCGGGCCCGAGCGCGAACCGCACGCGCTGCTGGTTCAATCCCCAAAGCAGCGCGAGCGCCGCAGCCAGCCCGAGGGATGTCCCGATGACGACACGTTCCAACCGCAACCAACGGCCGCTACCCGAAGCCGTGGTAGAATGATCGCGAAAGCCTGCGCTAATGCGTGCCTCCAGCAGGCTCGAAGGTACATCGAGATGCGAAGCGGCCGTGAACAGCGATTGTCGAAACCACCGCTCCTCCTCAGATAACACCACCTGGCCATCGTCGCGCTCAGTCGAACCCTTGCTGTGGTTGGTCACGGCATCCTCGCTTTTTCGCGCAAGTGAATTCTCCGAATGGCAGCGTCGAAGGACTGCCGTGCGGTCTTGAGGCGCGAGGCCACGGTCCCGAGCGGGATCCCAAGAGCTTCTCCGACTTCGGCACTCTTCAGCTGATCCATTTCGACCAGAACGAAAACAGCGCGCTGCTCGTCGCTCAGGCTGTCAAGTGCTTCGTCTAGCAACGCTCGACTGCGGCGCAACGCCACCAGCTCATCGATTTCGGTCGCAGCGGACGTGACGTCGCCCTCGAGGGCCACCTCGCGGTTGGCGCGGTTCGCGCGCCGCCTGTCTGCAGCGACGCGCATCGCCGTACCAACCAAGAAGGCCTTCTCGGATTTGGTTGGTACGTCACTCAAACGGCGCGCCAAGACAAAAAATACGTCTTGCGCCGCTTCGTCCGCGTCACGCTCCTCGAGCCCCGAGCGGCGCAGCACCCGCCAGACTAGCCGGAGGTATTCGCGCATCGCCTGGCGCAGACGCGTTTGGTCAGTCGTCTGAGCCCTCCCCCGGTTCGGCTCGCTCAGCACGGCCGCCGAATACTCTTGGGCGACGGGTGCGGTCATCACCTTCACCCAATGGGGTTGCGCCAAGGAGTCGATCGGAAATTCGTCTGAGGGTCAGGACATTCATCACGGCGGGGCACGCCGATTAGGGCATTTGGCGGTCAAAGCGGCCATCCGAAAACGGCTGGCGTGGTGCCTTCCACCGCCATCAGCATCTCGTGTCTAGAGGCAGAACCGTTGCGCTAGTTGGCGGCTCTATTGGCCTCGAGACAACGCAGTTGCACACCTCCAGCCCAAAACGCCCAACAGACCCCGATGCGGCCACTGGCATGGCCATTGCGAGGCCCCTTCAGGGTGAACCGCATTTGCAGCGCGCTACTCTGCTTGGTTGGGCTTTCAGCCTGTGACTCGGATTCTGGAAGCGTCGACCAAGGTAGTGTCGATTTTCGCGTCGCCCACCAAGAGTCATCGCTTGCCCAGCGTGGCCACGAGATCTGGCTCTTCGTCGGCGACGATGCGAACACACAGGCCGCAGCCGCCCTTCGCGAACGGGTTGCCGCCGCACTGCGATTGCCCGATGGCGGGCCCTATGACGGCAGCTGCTGGCTTTGCCCCGGAGATGGCTTCGACCCGAGTCACGAAGATCCAATCGATATCCGCGTGGTGGTGGCGCTGCGCGAACAGGAGCAGCTCCGATTACTGGACGAGTCGAGACCGTTGTTTGTCCGAGTCTTCGCCTCGTCGACGCGAGACGACGAAAGCCCTGCCCTAGCCTCGAACTATGACATCGGCAGCATGTATCACATGAACGCAGATGACTCGTACTTCTTCGAGGTTCGCACGCTCTTCTCGCCAGCAGCCGAGCAATATCTCGATTTCTGGAAGGTTCGGACCCAATCAATGGCGGCTCCCCGGTTCGTGGCGTTGTTGAGGCCACTGGAGCAAGAGTTCATCCTCGAGTCTGCCAACTCCCCGGACAACTTCTTCCACTCGACCGCGCTCCAATCCAAGACCGTCCAACGCTGCTTCAATGCGCCGCCCAAGCGGCACCCGGACGGCTCGATCCCTTGACGAGTGGGGACAGCAAGCGCCGGTCGCCGCGCCTCGTGACCGATGAATCCGGAACCGTCCGAGAACTGTATTGTATGGCCGAGGCAACGCCGTTTCTGGCAACACACCGCCGCGATGGGCAAAGGACACGCTCTTGCGCCGGCTTAGGGCTATAACAGCGGCATGAAGAACCTGCTCGGATACTTCTGGCGCGGCTGTCTCGTCATGGTTCCTGTCGCAGTGACCATCTACGCCGCGTACTTCGTGGTTGCCCTCTTCGATAAGCTGGTCCCCGTCGGGATCCCTGGGCTCGGGATCGTCGTTACAGCGGCTGTCGTCACCTTCGTGGGGTTCATGACGACGAACGTGCTTGGCCATGCCGTGGTCAGTGCCGCAGAACGCTGGCTGAGCTCGCTACCGTTCTTGAAACTGGTGTACGGCTCGATCCGCGATTTGGTCCAGGCGTTCGTGGGTGACAAGAAGCGTTTTGACAAGCCCGTCGCGGTAACACTGATGCCGGGCAGCCCGATTCAACTGCTGGGGTTCGTGACCCGTACTACGCTCGCCGAACTCGGCAAAGCCGATCGCGTCGCCGTGTACGTGCCGCAGTCCTACAACTTTGCTGGGAATTTGCTGATCGCCCCGCCCGAGCTGGTCGAACCGTTAGATGCGTCCAGTACTGATCTGATGGCTTTCATCGTCTCGGGAGGCGTCTCTGGGTTCGGAGAGGAACCTGGCCAGAAACCGCCCTCAAGATCCTCCCCCGCCCGCACCATCTTGGGGCTCGGTCCGCGCCGCCCAAGCTAGGACGAACCTAACGCGAATGGCTATCTAACGTCAACGCAGTACTGCTTGATTGCCCGTCGCATGGGCAGCGGCTTCCCACTCGATGCATGTACCTCTGGATCGTGCACTTGGAAACTCCAGCACTCTTGCACGCGGCTGCTCGATGCGAGCGCGTATGCTTGCGTGGCTCCTGCACACTCGAGTTCGCTCGAGGGCCCGGCGAGAATCGGCATGCCTACTACACGCGAATACTGCAACGCCGAGCGGGCGCGACGAAACCGCGCGGCCCCAATGCCGAGGATCCGCCGGTTTTGGCGTTTCTCTTCCGGGGTGATGTCGATCTCCCGGCGAAGAGTTCCGTGTACGCGTTGTTTCGGTATAACCACGTGCCAAGCCTCACTGCCAGTGACTTGATAGCGTAGCGTCACCACCCTACGTCTGCGATCGACGCGGCCTTACGCCAGTCAGTCCCAACTCGCCGACACTTGGACCTTGAGCGCGACTAATCGTCAACAGATTGGCTGCCGCGCGGACGTTTCGCATGTGCCCCGTTGATGCTCTTGGATAAGTGTCACTTCGATTCACTCACTACTCGGTACGTACCACTCCCCATGGCCAGTGATGTTGCAGGTGGTTTCGTTGCTTACGTCGGCGCATAGAACCACCTTCCCTCCGTACCCGGGTAACCAGAAGCAATTCGGGTTCGCGCTGCAACCAGACTCGGTGTATTGCGCGCTGCACTCGGCCGTGGTTTTCCAGGAACCGCCGTCGACGTAGATTGCAGTCAGCAAGCTCGAGGCACTCCGACGCATTCCAAGAGGTGCAACTTGGGTCGCCACCGGTTGAGACACAGAACGGAGCGGAAGCCTCGCTCCCGTTGTTGTCGAGCTGATGACCGCTTTGCGCCCTCCCGAGAGGAACCAAGCAAAGCGCAACGCAACCTCGCCCAGGGTACGTGACACTCTTCTTCATTCGGACGCCGCCGATACACGCCGTGGGAAGATCCCAGTTCCGGGCAGGTACTGCGCAACAGCCACAACGGCCGCAGCCAAGCCGCGCTCAGCTCATGGGGTGCTCGGTAGTTCCCATACAAGGTTTTGCGTCCCGCGCCCAAGGACGGAATGGCAAACGTTCGAGCTCGGTAAGTCGCCCCTCCGATTCAAATCCGGGGCCACCCGGAGCGTCAACACTTTGACGGCTAAGGATCCCTACGTGTTTTGCCGTTACCTGCGCAAGCTTCGTTGAAGCAAAGGGTCATGGGGACCTAGCGGAGCGGTTAGGCACAACTCGTGAGGATCTATGCGCCACCTGGTCTCAACCTCGTCATTTTTGGGAATCCTACTGCTGACGGCATCGGGCGCGACGGTTCCCGTAGCGGGCTCGAGTTCCCTCGTCATTAGCGAGTTTCGAACCAGAGGGCCCAACGGGCCCAACGACGAGTTCATCGAGCTGTTCAACCGCTCGAGTGGCGCGGTTTCCATCGCTGGGTGGCACGTTATGCGCAGTAGTGCTTCGGGTTCTAAGACCTCGATAGTTCAAATCGCAGCGAGTACCTCGGTGGCTGCTGGTGGGTTCTATCTGTTGACGAACAAGGCAACCCAGGGCTTTTCCGGCACCACCGCCCCGGATGCATCCTACACGCTAGGAATCGACGATACAGGTGGCATTGCTTTGGTTGATGACTTGGGCAACGTGGTGGACCAAGTTGGCATGGGTACGTCGTCCGCATACTTCGAGACCACGCAGCTTACGTCGCTTACGTCCAACGTCAATCAGAGCTACGAACGCAACAACGGTGGTTGCATACCGAGCCAAGACACCGACAATAATGCTGTCGATTTTCGTTACAACGGTTCAAGCTCGTACCCGCAAAATTCGGCCACCGTCTGTTCGGGTGGTTGCGCGGACGTAGTGTGCCTTTCGCCACTCGACGCGCAATGCTGGGACTCACCGGGAACTTGCGCCAACGGTAGCTGTTCCTACAACCGGCGTGCAACGGGCACAGGTTGCTCCGACAATAGCGTTTGCACTGCGGGGGACGCCTGCGACGCTAGCGGGACATGCCAATCGGGAACCGCCGTCACCTGCAATAGTCCACCCAATCCCTATTGCGCGAATGCTCAAACGCTTGTTACTTACATGGCGCTGGGGACTTGCGATGACGTTTTGGGGTGTCAGTACCTACAAACGGCCTCGCAAAGCTGCGCCTATGGTTGCAACGGCAACCTATTCGCCTGCAACCCCAATCCTTGCGATAACGTGAGTTGCGGCTCGCCTCCCAACGATTGTTACGCGCCGACCGGCAGCTGTCAGCAAGGGGTGTGCATCTACCCCTACAAGTCACAGGGTTCCGCCTGCAGCGACGGCAACCCGTGTACGGTTTCCGATCAATGCAGCTCGAGTGGCACCTGTGTCCCGGGAGCCGCCGTGGTCGTTGACGACAATAACCCCTGCACGGCGGACGCGTGCGATTCATCGACGGGAACCGTGTCCCACTCGCCTCTCGGTGACGGCACCAGCTGTGACGACGGCAATTTCTGCAACGGCGTAGACACCTGTCAGTCTGGCGTCTGCGCCAAGGGAACGGCGACCGTTTGCGCGACGCCTCCCGCGGGTGGTTGCTACGCAGCAACGGGTAGTTGCAACCCCTTGAACGGCGCTTGCTCGTACCAGCCCAAGACTCAAGGGACGGCCTGCGCGGACGGCGATCTTTGCACGACCAACGATCAGTGCGACGGCAACGGCAACTGCTCGGGATCCACGATTTCATGTTCCGACTACACGGTCTGCGCGACTACGGGCGCTTCGCGACTTTACTGGAGTGGCAGCTGCAATCCAGCCACCGGCTCCTGCGCGTACAGTACGTCGGATACGACCTGCGCCACCGGGTGCAACGCCACCAGCGGCCTTTGCAATGCTGATCCTTGCGCCAATGTCAGTTGCAATGCACCTTCTGACAATTGTTACGACAGTCCTGGTACTTGTAGCGGCGGAAGCTGCACGTATCAATTGAAGGCTGAAGGAGCTGCCTGCAACGACGGGCAAGCTTGTACCGCGGTGGACCAGTGCAGCGCAGCAGGCGCGTGCCTTGGGACGCCGCTCGCTTGCAATACGCCCCCATCTTCAGCGGCTTGTGTCAACCCAACGACCTCTCGGCATTATGAGGCGAGCGGCACCTGCTCTACTTCGAGTGGTTACTGCAACTATGGTTCTACCGATGTGACTTGCGACCACGGGTGTGACTCGGTAACCGGCCTATGCGCTTCAGATCCTTGTGCCACAGTGACGTGCGACCAACCGCCATCTCAGTGTCATCAGAATCTTGGTAGCTGCTCGGGTGGGACCTGTTCCTACGCACTCAAGCCGGCCAACTCGACCTGCGACGATTCGAAGATCTGTACCGGCAACGACGTCTGTTCTGCTGCGGGTGTCTGCGCGGGCACCCCCGTCGTTTGCAATGACCCGCCGAGCGCAGCGTGCGTCGGCAACACGTCGCGAACCTACGTCGCTGTCGGCACGTGCAACAGCCTCGGCGTTTGCACGTACGGCTCTAGCGACACAGCGTGCACCGCGGGCTGCAATTCCCTAACGGGCCTCTGCAACAATGACCCGTGCAGCAGCGTCGTTTGCAATAGTTCACCCGGTGCCTGCTTTGCCGACCAAGGCACCTGCAGTCAGGGGCAGTGTAGCTACCCGGCAAAGCCAATCGGCGTGACCTGCAACGATGGAAATACCTGCACGGCGCAGGATGCCTGCGATGCCAACGGGGTATGTGTCGGTATTGCCGTGTCGAGCTGCGGTACGGGTGGCACCACGTCGACCGGAGGCACCGCGTCGACTGCTGGGACCACTTCTATTACTAGCAACGTGGCCGGATCTGGCGGTACCAGTCTTATCGAGGTCGGTGGCGCTTCAGCTACCGGCGGTACCGCTTCCGAAGGTGGAACGATGGGCACAAGTGGTACCGCTACGGCGACAAATGGTGGGACCTCGGCAGGAGCGCCCGCAGGCCAGAGCGGTGGCGTTGCCGGACAAACTGCCACCGTGGTGGCGACAGCGGGCTCGACCGCCAAGCCCGCTACGGGCACCGGAGGTGCCGGGCAAGCGAGCGGTGGCGGGCCATCGAGTGGCAATACCGGTGATGGCGCGGCCGCGGACGCCTCCGGCAGCAACAGCAGCGGTTGCAGTTGCGCGGTCCCGCGCTCGCAGAATCGCCTTACCTGGGCAGTTGGATTGCTAGCCGTACTTCTGCTGCGACGTCGGCGCCGCCACTAGAACTTGGGCGCGATCGGTCGCGCCAAAGGATCCGTCCCCTGTCGTCGGATGAACGCAAACAAATTCGGGGATCTAGAGATGTCAACTGGGCGATGCTAGTCGACGGAAAAGGCTTTGGTTTCCTTGACCTCAGGTCACTGTTCAAGGCCAAAGCCACCAGGGTCATCAGTCTTGGCACCAGCCATCAACCCAATGCGCGCAGCAATAGGCGCGCCGATCGCCAATCGATCCACGACGCAACGCGAGCCGCCACTTTCGTTTGGGATCAACCCACCCTTCGACACGACCACCGAACGCGCCGCTGCAGGTTACCCGCTGAGCAACAAAACGACGAGCCCGATTCACCACGACATGAATCGTGCACCCTCCACGACATTCGCAGGGAGCCCGTACAACGCCCAGCGTTTCAGAAGCGGCCGCAGCAACTCCGGATAGCCATGGGCATGAAACTCTGTGTCACAACTTCACGTCGGCGCTGCCGGACGGACCCGATTTGCAGGGTGAAGAGGCAGTTCGCAGCTTTCGGTTCGAGGAGCCGGAGACCAAGCCGTGTTCGTTTCGGATCCCTTGAGTAGATTGCTACTCGATCAGTGAAGGCGTGGGCGAAAGAGCACAATTCGCCGATGGTCGAAAATGAGCGTGGTCGCAGGACGCGAATGCGAGACCATTCACGGTTCAGAAAGGAAGCTTGCGTGCCGCTTTCACGACTGGTTTCCCGAACCGCAAAGTGACTTCAGTGTGCCACCGATCAACGCCAAGAACTGAGCGAGAAACTGCTCAAGCCGACCGATCTCGTCCTTTCGAGGATCGGCCTCGAGCCCCGCCTCGATGTCGAAGTCGCCGCCAGCGACACGCAAAGACAGCTCCTCAAGGTGATCAGCCATGACGGCAAGACGCCGAAATACGAGCCGGTCGAGCAAGAGCCACACGGTCAATGACAATATCAGTCCGAGTGACATAGTAACCAGCAGCGAGGTCCTCTGCGCCGACTCCACGGAACGGCCTAGATCCGTAATGTCAGTCAGCACCACAATAGCCCCTGCGGTCTTGCCTGCGGCATCCGAAATCGGGAAGATGCCTCGCATGTGCGTCGTTTGTTCGGTTCTGACCTGTTCGAGGACGAGGCCTTCGGGCGGAAGTGCATCAAGTTCCGCTTGGTAGAGCAACATGTCCTCGTTCGATAGGGTGGATTGGGCCACGACGACACCCGCGCGCGCGTCCCAGTTGTCGGGCAATTTGAGCGCTGCGCGTGTCGAGGCCCAGTCTGCCTTGTTCAGGCCCGCCTTCGTCAATAGGACGCCCAAGTCGAAGCCGGTTTGCGCCTTGAGGCGACTTGCGAACTGGCTTATCTCCTCTCCGAGCTCAAGGTAACCAATCGTGCCGGTCGGCGTTGTGATGGGACGAACTGTTCGAAGGACGAATCCCGTTTTTCCGAGTTCCAAGCCGGCGCTTAACTTGCCCGTTTCGATGGCGTTCCGAAGCGTCACACGCTCGACGACGTCGCCGTGTTGTTGCGGTTTAGTCATACGAAGAAAGATCTTGCGATCGGGCAAAATGAAGTTCAGATGCGTGACCCCGAACTCCTTGACGAGTTCCGGATAGACGCGCTCGGCTTCTTGCTGCAACCGAGCCCGATCGCGCTCGGCAAAGGCCTGAACCAACGCCGTCGAGTTCAACAATGTCACTCCAGTGGCTCCAAGCTTGGACACATCTCCATTGACGAGCCCCTGATAGGCCGCGTGAGCCGCTCCCAACGACTGCCTGGCGATGGTCTGCTTATTGCGCGCGAACGCGTAAGCCACGGAGAAGCCGACCACGATGGTGACTATGGCTACCCCAAGGAGCACCAGCCCGATTACTTTCGTCCGAATCGAGAATGTCATGATGGTTACCCCTACAGATCCTTGCCAAGTACGGCCTTGACCGCAGCCTTCAGCGCCGCCAGCTGGTTCGCGTTGTCAGCAGACGTCTCCCGGATCGCGGAGAGAACGAATCCTGCCTGCATCGAGATTTGCCCTTTAGCGTGAAAGAAGGCTTTTCCCTCTTTGCCGGAGCTCGTGATGATTGCATCCACTTTGCGCACAGCGTCGTATAGTCGGCTCATGGTTCGCTCCAGGATCCCGGCGAAAGCTCTGTCGTTAGGAGCGGCCATTGCTCAGAGCAGTTAAGCGCGACGCTTCACGTGTGGATCAGCGTGTGTGCGACAAGCCGTCACCGCGAGGAACAAACCAAAAGAATCTCTGAACTTGAAGAGCCAAGCTTGCCTGTCGTCCAGCCCAAATGACCGAGGGTCTAGCAAATTTTATCCTATGGTGGATTGCCGTGAAGGTTTCGTTGCCAACCGCTTCGCCTATTCTTTTGGCGCGTCGTGACCACGGAGGTCAAGCAAACCAATGCCTTTTCCGTCGGTTAGCAGCTACAGGTTGACCTGAACGCGACATCCCAGAAGTAGGTCCGGTCATCCCTGTCGTGGCTACCTTCATCATCCGAGACTCAGGCGGCCCTTCTGTAGTCGTGATGAAGCCCATTCAATACCGGAAATGCAGTGATCCTTCCAGTAGCAGCTGACGTGATAGTCCTCTTCCCCGACGGTATCCGCTGATCGGCTCCTTGATGAGGTCGTACTGTATCTAAATACCCTTCAACGTACGCATTCAGCACGTTTCTCAGATGGTCTTCGCCGAGAATGATGACGTGATCCAAGCATTCGCGCCGCACTCCGCCAAGGAGACGCTCACAGACCGAATTCATCCGAGGCGCACCTGGAGCGATCTTCACGACTTCGATATCGGCGCCTTCGGCGACTCGGTCGAAAGCTGCGCCGAACCGAAGTGCACGCAGTCCACGGAGTGGACGAGTAGCGTGAAGGTCTACGGCCCGAGCATCGCGAGGGAGCGCCCGAAGGGCGCAGTGCACTTGGTATCGCCATCCCGGATCAGCACCTGCGGTCCTTTTCTGAAAGGCGTGACCTCTCTCAGCTGCTGCCCCGTCCAGTCCTCGATGGGTGCGCGAGTCGTTCGTCGAGACCAAGCGCCCTTCCCCGCCCGCCAAAAACGGTAGAAGCGATCTGACCAATGCCGAACGGCGAGTGGCGCATTCATGATCGCTTCGGCCGCAAGCGAGAATAAGGTAGGGTGACTGACTTCATCTTGATGACCCCTGAGCATCAAGCGTGCCAACTGGGCCCATTCGCCGACGGGGCGCTGGTTCTCGGTATTGAAGCCAATTCGATGCCTCGTCCTTCCTGCCGCCGCGACCATAGGCGCTCGGGCAGGGGGGCATAATGGGGCGGCTGAGGCACCCGGCGACGGCTGCGGCTTCATTGGGATGAATAGGACCAATTCACCGGATCCTGCTGGGCAGTCCTCGCGTATAGACAGGCATTCGACCGCCGAACCTCGAATGTTCGTGAAGAAGGTCTCATGAAACTCGCACGCAAGCTCGCGGTTCTTCTTCTCCTTGGAATGATGTTGGTCCTCTGCGTTGACCTAGGATTCTCAATCCGGCGTGAAGTAGCTCTCTTTGATACTGACATGAAGCGGGACCATCAGATCCTCGGTGGCGCAGTCGCGGAGGCGGCAGCGAGAACCTGGCAGGCCACAGGCGAGTCAAGCGTCAGAGACCTGATATCTCAGATAAACACGCGCGAAAAGTCTCTAAAGGCGGAACTGGTTTTGCTCGACGACAGCGCTCGCGACCACGACTTTGTCGGGCGATTGCGTCGAGCAGGGATCGTTCAGGAGGAAGTGTCCGGCCGCGAGCGTTATCCGAGCCTCCTTACTTGGGTTCGGATCCCTCGGGATGGATCCACGTTGGCCGCGATTCAACTGGTTGAGACGACGGAGGCGCGCCACAACTACATTCTTTCGACGGTAGTGCGTTCGGTTGCCACTGCAGGCGGCATCGCACTCTTGTCTTGGGGGATCGCGGTATTGGTCGGGATCGGGGTTGTTGGCCGCCGGGTTGACGAACTCGTGCATTTTGCTCGCCAAATAGGCACCGGCGACGTGAACGCACGAGTTATTACGCGAGGCAATGACGAGCTCACTGAGCTTACTATGGCTATGAATGGAATGGCCGAGCAACTCGAAGTTGCACGGAAATCCTTGCTTCGCGCTGGTGACGCCAAATTGCAGGCACTGGAACAGTTGCGGCATGCCGATCGCTTGGCAACGGTCGGCAAACTGGCCTCCGGGATTGCCCACGAACTCGGAACGCCTCTGAACGTCATTGGCGGCCGCGCCAAGATGATTCTGCGTGCAGAAGGGATCAGTGAAGCGGCAGCCAACAATGCTCGCATCGTCGTGGAGCAGTCAGCAAGAATGGCGGACATCATTCGACAGCTGTTGGGCTTTGCCCGTGCAGGCGAAGCGCGCAAGCAGTCGGGCGATCTCAGGCTCGTCGTCGAGCAGGCGGCCCATTTGCTGGCACCCATGGCAAAGAAGAAATCGGTGGAAATTGTGCTGGGGCTTCCACCGGAGCCTGTCGTTGTGGAGCTCGACCAGGGGCAGGTCCATCAAGTGCTAACCAATCTTCTTGTCAACAGCATTCAAGCATCGGAAGGTGCGGGTAGCGTGTCTGTTCGCCTTGACCACGGAGTGCGCCCCGTCGACAGCCAGGCAGGCACCGAACGAGACTGTGCGGTCATCACAGTCAGCGACCAGGGCCTAGGGATCCCCGAGGCAATCCTTCCACGCATATTCGAGCCGTTCTTCACCACCAAAGGCGTCGGCGAAGGGACGGGGCTTGGACTCAGTGTTGCCTGGGGCATTGTCCAAGAACATGGCGGGCAGATCCACGCAAAGAACCGCGACGGTGGCGGAGCCGAGTTCACCGTCGAATTGCCGATCCTGGCCAGGAGTTGACGTCCACCCTGGATTCGACGGAAACTGCTGCCAAACGTCGCCTCGGCCCGGTGCCCTATGCAAGTTCCTCTGTTGGTGATCGATGATGACAAGAGCATGTGTGAGCTCCTGTCTGATGGTCTCTCCGAACATGGCTTCGAGGTCGTTCACACGACAGATCCAAGGGCAGCTCTGGAGCTTGCCAGCAAGCAAGAGTTCGACGCGGTGCTAACGGACATCAACATGCCCGGAATGGACGGGCTCGAACTCTGCAAATCCCTCGTGGCGACACGACCAAACGTCCCGGTGCTGGTGATCACAGCCTTCGGCTCGCTCGAGTCCGCGGTGCGCGCTATGCGAGCAGGTGCTTACGACCTACTGACCAAACCGCTCGACATCGAGGTGGTTGCCCTGGCCCTCAATCGTGCTCTCGGACACAGGGCATTGGGAGAAGAAGTCAGAAGGTTGCGTCGGCTCGTCGAGCAAGAGAGGCGATACGGTGACATCGTTGGGGCAAGCCCGCCTATGCGCAGCGTCTACGAGACCATCGAACGGGCAGCACCGACTGATTCCACGATTCTTCTGACCGGCGAAACTGGAACCGGCAAAGAGATCGTTGCAAGGTCGTTGCATCATCGCAGTCGTCGCTCTGGCGGCCCTTTCGTAGCCATCAATTGCGCTGCGATGGCAGAGAATCTGCTCGAAAGCGAACTCTTTGGCCACGTACGCGGAGCGTTCACAGACGCCCGCACCGGGCGCCCCGGTCTATTTAGCCAGGCCAAGAGTGGCACACTTTTTCTGGATGAAGTTGGGGAGATGCCGCTCCCGCTCCAACCGAAGTTGCTCAGGGCATTGCAGGAACGCGTCATTCGACCTGTTGGCGCCGACACGGAAATAGCGGTGGATGTCCGCGTTATCGCAGCCACTCACCGCGATCTCGAAACTTTCGTCGCAGAGGGTCGGTTCCGAGAGGATCTGTTTTACCGCCTCAATGTCATTCACTTGGACTTGCCGCCACTGCGGTCGCGCGGCGGAGACGTGCTTCTCCTCGCTGAGAGCTTTCTCAAACAAATGAGTGAGAAGGCTGGTCGCAGCATCACGGGGATCTCACGCGAGGCCATGGAGCGGCTCATGGCCTACCCCTGGCCGGGAAACATCCGCGAGTTGCAGAACTGCATCGAGCGCGCGGTAGCTCTGGCCCGTGCCGACATCCTTGGCGTCGAAGATCTACCAGACAAAGTTCGAGGCTATCAATCGAGCCACATCCTCGTGGCAAGTTCAGATCCGAGTGAACTCATTTCAATGGAAGAGGTCGAGCGCCGCTACATTCTGCGTGTTCTCGATCTGGTGGGCGGAAACAAGACGCAAGCCGCGCAAATCCTGGCGATGGATCGAAAGACGCTTTACCGGAAGATCGAGCAGTATCGACCCAACAGCTAACATTGACGAAAGTGTCCTAGCAGGGGCGTCCGATCCTCGCATGAGGCAAGGTGCCTCGAGTCATCAGGGGAGCGTCGCCATTTGCCCCGGCCTTCCCCGCCCACCGCCCGCGTGGATCTGAATATCCAGCCATTTCTGAGCAGTTGGGTGTGGCACGGGACATGCACTCCTTTCGGGCACCCACGAACGAGTCTTTGGCCACTGGCAGGGACCCGCGTTGGGACACTCGATTGGGAGATCCACGCCATGAAGCCATCATTTGCCGTAGCTCGAAGCCTCACCGAGAGCCCCAAGCGCATCCTTTTGGCCGAGGATGACGAAGCGTTTCGCACTTTCCTTGGGGATGTGCTGCGCGCCGATGGCCACGAAGTCATCGAAGTGTGTGATGGTCGGTGGCTGCTCGAACGAGTGATTGGTGCACTCTCCGATCGAGACGAGCTCGAGGGAATTGATTTGATCTTGTCAGATATACGCATGCCTCATTTCAACGCGCTCGAAGTGGTCACGGCCATGCGCAGCGCTCGAATCAAGATTCCCATTCTGTTGATGACGGCGTTTGCGGACGGTCGCACTCACGACCAGGCGCAACTTTTGGGTGTTCTCGGTGTGTTGGACAAGCCCTTCGAAGTCGATGACCTGCGTACCGTCGTCTGCAACGTCCTCTTTGGTCACATCATCGGCGTCGCGGTGCCGGAAAACGAGTGAGTTTGGAGTAGCACCTCACAACCGACGCCGCGCCAGGGACCCGCAGCGCTTGAGTCCGATCGAACGTTGCATTTGTGAGTTGACTCTAGGTAACTTTCAGTGCAGACATGACCAAATACCGTGAGTCCAAAGCGCGATCCAATTCATTCCCGCACGCAAACGCACCCCCAAAGGCAGCGCGATTTCGGCTGGCGCGTGCATCGGATGGGCATCGAAGACTCGCTCTGGCGCATCTTAGCCGCAACAAGCATTTTGGCTCTGATTCTGCGGGCGTCGCCCGCTGATGCGGCCCCCCCCAAAGGGCCACCGGTTAGTGATGCCTCCTCGAGACAAGCCAACATCGACGAAAACCCGACGAGTATCCTCTCGCCATCCGTTGTATCAACGGACAGTCCCGCCGTCGTGTCCGACAAGGCATTGTCATTGAATACGGTCTTGCGTGAAGTACTCGCCTCCGGCTTCGAGGCCCGTCTCGCAAACATTACAGTCGATGCCACCAGAGGGGATGCTCGGAGCTTCGCGGCAATAGCCAACCCAGCGATGTCATTGGGTATGGGTCGGGCTCTCGGTTACAATCCAAGTCAATGTCCCGGATGCTCGGCAACCCAATACCAACTCGGGTTGAGCGATCAGTCTGCCCTCAACGACGTCATCTCCGGCAAACATGGCCTACGCGGAGACATTGGGCAAAAGACCGTGCAAATTGCTGGCCTTCAACGGGATGATGCTGTTCGAGTCCTAAGGTTGGCGGCCAAGCAGCAGTTTGGCTCGCTCGTCTTCTCACAGGCACGACTGCGAATTTCCGAAAGAATCCTAGTCAGTGCCCGAGAGACCGAGCGCCTCGTTCGAGCGCGCTACAACTCGGGAGCGCCATTGCCTGATCTGTTGCGGGCCGAAGCCGTCACGCTCGACGCTCAGCAGCGCCTCCGTGCGGCTGAAGTCCGGCTAACAACGGATCGAGCTCAGTTGGCGCTGCTGATGGGACGAACAACACTCGAGGGATTGGTCTTCGACGAAGCTATGCTCACCGCGGCTCCTCCGGTGGTCGACGCAATGCCGCAGGCTGCACGCTGGATTGACCAGGCAAGGACGCAGCGACCAGATCGTGTTGCCGCCGGGGTGGCGGTCGAACAAAGCGAATCGTCTTTGCGGTTGGCACGGCGCAATCGCTGGCCGGACATCGAGATTCAGCTGGGCTACACGCAACAGGGCCTCGGTACCAACGCCATTCAACCGCCTACGGTGTCGGTGGCACTTGCGGCACCGATCCCTTTATTCTACCAGAACCAGGGTCAGATCGACCGGGCCTTGGCCGACACGTCCGCACGCAGCGTCGAGCAGAAACGGTTGGATATGCAGATCGCTTCTGCCGTGAGAACCTCATTGGCGCAGGTTACCTCAGCGTGGGCTCAGGCTCAGAATGCTGAGGAACGCTTAACCCGTGCGCGCCGCGCCCTGGAGATGGTGCGCCTGCAGTACCAAGAAGGCGCCACGTCACTGGTTGATCTACTTGAAGCGACAGGTTCTGCTACCGATGCCGAAGACAACTTTCTAGCGGCAAGAGAGACGTATTGGGCTCAGGTATATCAGCTTGAGTACGACGCCGGCAGGGAGATTGCGAAGCAATGACCGTTCGTTCAATCTGGTTTCTATTGGTATTCGGGCTAGAAATTGCATGTTCCCGTAAACAACCCGAGAAGTCCGAAAAAATACCCCCAGGAGAGGTCTGGATCCGTCCCGAGGATGCAGCAGAAGCCGAAATAAGGATTGAACCCGCGGCGCTAAAGCGCGTCGCTACTACCGTCACGACGAGTGGTAAAGTCGTGTTCGACGACGAGAAGGTCCAGCACGCCTATTCACCCGTCACAGGACGAGTCACGAAAATCCTCGCCAAGCCGGGTCAAAAGGTCAAGAAGGGCGATGCCCTGGCCGTCATCGATTCACCCGACCTCGGGCTGGCCGTAGCGGATGTTGGGAAAGCCGCCGCGGATTTCTCCGCAGCAGAGCACGACTACAATCGACAGAAGCGACTCTACGAACAACGCGCCGCTGGGCAGCGCGACTACGAGCAGGCCGAGGACACGTTTCTCAAGGCCAAGGCCGAACTTGAACGCAGTCGGCAAAAGGCCAAGCTCCTCCGAGCCGACGGGCTACAGACACCGGCTTCCGGTGCCTACACACTGCGTGCTTTGATTGATGGCGAAGTTATCGGACGGACTATCAATCCCGGGATCGAAGTCCTTGGTCAATACACTGGTGGGCCAACGATCGAGCTTTTTACCGTTGGCTCGATCGACCACGTTTGGGTGATGGCCGACATCTACGAAATGGACATGGCTCGAGTTGCGGCGGGAGCTGACGTTGCCGTCACCGTTGTCTCCTATCCCGAGCAAGTGTTCGCCGGAAAGCTGGACTTCATCTCTGACGCCATTGATCCTTCGACCAGGACGGCGATTGCTCGGGCTACGCTGCCCAATCCAAACCATTTGCTGAAACCCGGAATGTTCGCGACCGTGCGTATCGCCACGGAAGGTCGGGAGGCGCTCGCTGTACCGCAAAACGCAGTATTGAGGCAAAGTGGACAGCCGATTGTTTATGTTGCACTGGGCGGCGCACCTGACGGCAGGCAGCGATTCACGCGTCGCCCAGTCCTCATCGAGGAAGTGGACGGCGATCAATTGATCGCCATTCGTCGGGGGCTGAATCCGGGCGAAAACATCGTGTCAAACAATGCCGTCTTGCTGTCGGGGATGTAGAACGTGCTACAAAAGCTCGTAGGATTTGCAGTCCGAGCGCCTTTCATGGTGTTCATGTTCACCCTGATGCTCGTCGGCGCCGGCGTCGCGGCCTATGCGCATCTCGACATCGAGGCATACCCAAACCCTGTGCCTCCCTTGGTTGAGGTGATAGCGCAACCACCTGGGTGGAGTGCTGAAGAGACTGAGCGCTATGTGACCGTTCCGCTTGAGATGTCCCTGGCTGGCATGCCAAACCTCGAGCATGTTCGTTCTCAGTCAGTATTCGGATTGAGCGATGTCAAGTGTTACTTCTCGTGGGGCACTTCCTACGAAGCAGCGCGACAAGAGGTTCTCAATCGCCTGCATATCGCGAATCTTCCCGACGGCGTCTCGTCGGATATTTCTCCTTGGAATGCCATTGGCGAGGTATTTCGCTACACTCTAATTGGAGACGGGTACGACCTGCGCGACCTCAAGACGTCGGAAGATTGGGTCCTCGAGCGTCAATTCAAGACCGTGCCTGGCGTCATTGATGTAGTTAGTTTTGGCGGCTTCACTAAGCAGTATCATGTCAACGTCGATCCCTATCGCCTCAGGGGCCAAGGGATCCAGCTGCCTCAGGTCGAGGCAGCCATCGCGGCTGCCAACGTCAATGTCGGAGGCCAACGGCTGCGCTTGGGCGAGCAATCCCTCGATATTCGAGCGCTCGGCCTGATCAATGACGTTCGAGACATCGACGATATCGTCCTGGCTTCTCGCAATGGCACGCCGATTCGCGTTCGCGACATCGGGCAAGCCACCATTGGCTCGGCAGTTAGATTGGGTATCGTCGGCAAGGATGACGACAACGACGTAGTTCAGGGAACTGTCTTGATGCGCTACGGGGGGCGAACGGGACCGACGCTGCAGCATCTGCACAAGAAGTTGAACGAAATCGACGAACAAAGGCTCTTGCCTCCCGGCGTTCAGATCAAACCCTACTACGACCGAGCCCAGCTCGTGGAAGTTACCACCCGCACCGTCAAAGAGAACCTCCTGGTGGGCATGGTTCTAGTCACGGCGATATTGCTGCTTTTCTTGGGGAATTGGCGTGCCGCAATCATTACCGCTGTAAACATCCCCTTGGCATTGTTGATTGCGTTCTGCGGCATGGTCATGACCGGAACGCCAGCCAATCTCATCTCGCTTGGAGCTGTCGATTTTGGCATCGTGGTCGACTCAAGCGTGATCATGGTGGAGAACATATTTCGCCACTTAGGTGCTCACGGCAAAGGCTCTACCGGAACCCGCGTCTTGGCCAGCGTCAAGGAAGTGGCAGCACCGATGCTGTTCTCCACCGCAGTGATTGCTGTCGCGTTTCTACCATTATTCACCATATCCGGCGTCGCAGGCGTCATCTTTTCGCCGTTGGCAAGCACCTATGCATTCTCGATTGGTGGGGCATTCGTCCTGGCTCTCACCTTGACGCCCGCGCTGGCCTCGAAGATCCTACCCGCGGAGACTGAAGAGCGCGAAGGGCGTGTCATGCGGGTCATCCATTCCGTCTACTCGAGGCCCGTCAAGTTTGCAGTAGCCAAGCCGCGCTGGACGGTCGGCGCCGCCGCCGGCGTCATGCTCCTGGGTCTGGCCGCATTTTCTCTCCTCGGTGGTGAATTCATGCCCAAGCTGGAAGAGGGCAACTTCTGGATCCGAGCGACCCTGCCCACCGGCGTTTCCTTGGAGAAGTCACGAGCAATGGCCGACGGAATGCGCCGCGTGCTGCGGGGTTGCAGCGAAGAGCAGGCAATACCGTGTGACGCCGCACATCGGAAAGTGCCAGAAATCACCAGCGTTGTTTCGCAGACAGGTAGACCAGACGATGGAACTGACATTGCGAGTTTCTGCAACATTGAATTGCTCGCGCCACTGGAACCGAAGGATAAATGGCGACGCGGCGTCACGAAAGCTTCATTGACCAAGGATCTGCAGCGTTCCCTGGAACGCGCATTCCCGGGGGTGACGTTCAATTTCTCTCAAGCGATCTCGGACAACGTAGAGGAAGCCCTATCCGGTGTGAAGGGAGAGAACTCGATCAAAGTCACCGGTCCCGACATTCACGCTAACGAAACCACGGCCGACAAGATCTTCTCCATTCTGAAGAGCGTACCGGGAGTAGAGGATTTAGGTCTGTTGCGCTCACTCGGACAACCCGCCGTCAAAATCGTCGTGGACCGCCAGGCTTGTAGTCGTTACGGAATCAACACGGGTGACGTGGAAGCGATCATCGAGGCCGCTATAGGTGGCAAGACCGTTACTCATGTCTATGAGGGTGAGCAGCAGTTCGATTTGGTGGTGCGATTCCTTGAGCCCTACCGTAGTTCGATTCGTGCCCTCCGAGAAGTCTCAATCCCAAACAGCGACGGTTCCCAGCAGGTCCCTTTGGGCCAACTGGCGTCGATTACGACTGAAGACGGTGCCTCTCTCGTCTATCGTGAGGATGGACATCGCTACACTCCGATCAAGTTTTCGGTGCGCGGAAGGGACTTGAAATCCACGATACAGGACGCACAGGAGCGCATCGCGGCGTCGGTCAAGCTTCCCTATGACATGCACCTGCAATGGGCGGGGCAGCTCAGTCAAATGAGCGATGCCATGGCAAGACTATTCTGGACCGTCCCAGCCACGCTTCTCATCATAGGCATCCTCGTGTTCGCCGCCGTCAAGAACTGGATTGACGCGCTGGTTGTCTTCCTGTCGATTCCGTTGGCCTGTGCCGGTGGCGTCATCGCGCTCGCCCTGACCGGTACGATATTCTCGATATCCGCGGCCATGGGGTTCATCAGTATCTTCGGCATTGCCATTCAAGATGCGATCCTAGTTGTCTCGTACTTCCAAGCACTTCGACGCAACGGTCGACCGCTCGTAGCCGCCGCTCACGAGGCCGCGGAGAAGCGCTTTCGCCCCTCGCTCATGACGACCCTGGTCGCAACACTCGGTCTGCTTCCCGCCGCGCTTTCGACCGGTATTGGCTCCGAGACCCAAAAGCCACTGGCTATCGTCGTAATTGGTGGGTCGCTCATCGTGGCACTGACATCGCGCATCACGAAACCGGCCATGCTTGTGACACTGCATGAGCTGTTCGGCGTTGACATGGGTGTTGATGACGATCAGACGGCATTGCGCGATTCACCTGTTCCCGGTGCGGCGCCAAGCTTGAGCAGCTAGATCAGCGGTCGCGATTCGGGATCAAAGAGTCGTTCCGGATCATGGACCGGCTGAAATTATGCTGACATCTCGATTTGGAGCTTGAAGACAAGCGTGGGTGCGCCCCGAGAGTGCTGTTGAAAAGACCGCGCTGGACGGACGCAAGCCACGATGCAGGGCGTAGAACCGATTTCGCGACAACGGGCAAGGGCGTTGGTGCGTTGGGCCAAAAAGTCGAGGGATGCGTCCCTCTTGTCTGGCAGGACCTTCATGCCAACGTTACCCGTAACCACCGCCACAAAAGCATGGAAGACCTATGCGCGGCTGTGGCTGCTTATCTGAATGTCGCGTCTCCTTGGTGTCCCGCACCAAGACAACGATCACGCAGCCGCGTCCGCTCGATGCGTCGCGATCGAAACCACACACTCATCGCCAGGTCGAAGAATCTGGCTCATTCGTGATCGACTGTCCTCGATTTAGGATCGGTGATTTAGAACGCGCCGGTCTCACCCCAGAACTCGCCGAGAACCTCGCGGAGGCGAAGCACGTCGTCTTCATCGACGCCGCGGCGGATCTCGCTCCAGGCACGCTTGTGCGCCGCGAAATTGCCCGAAACACGAATCCCGACATGTGCCTCGTGCATTTTCTGTCGCCCGAATCGCTACGCGAGTGGACCGCGCGGCCCTACGACAAGACGCCGCGCGCCGAAATCTGGCTCATGGGTCCCGCAGCCACCGGCCTCTCCGAGCAGCTCACGCCCGCTATTGCCGCCGAAGTGCCCCGGGTCGTCGAGCAGCTAGAAGTCCACCTTCGGCACTTGCTGGCGGAGGTCTCCGAAGCGCAAACCCCATAGGCCGCGCAGGCGTAGCTTGGGGACGAGTTGCGGCGACGCTCCCCCCTTCGCACCTCCTAGGGCGGGGTTGATTGTGCCCTGGGCGCTCAAGAATACGCTCAGAGCCTGGAGGCTATCGCGCATGAAGATTGCGGTCTGGCAGGAATCCGAAGAGACATTGCGTGTACACAAACAAGTAGTTGATGACAGTAGTTCTCATGGGTCGAGGTGCCGGATCGCCGACTGGCCCGAAATCAGCAAGCAACATGAGACTCCACGCGCAAAAGGCACATCGAGTGTACACAGACAAGTTGACAATGGCTGGAATTCTCGCAGCGACCCTCCTGTCTCGCGCCGCGTCTGCCCAAACCTCATCCATGCAACAACTCCTGACCCGCTACGCGGATCAGCGTTTCGGGATGTTCATTCACTACAACATGAACACGTACTATGGCGGCTGGGCCGAGAATCGAGTCGATCCGAAGAAGTTTGCCCCGCCCTCTGGTGACTGTCACACTTTCACCGATCAGTGGGCAGCGGCAGCCAAGGCGGCCGGGATGAAATTTGGGCTTCTCACCACCAAGCACCACGACGGCTTCGCCATCTGGCCCTCCAAGGCGACTCCGCCTACTTCGTCACCGTACGGCACTACCCCCTACACCATCGCTCAAAGTGCGGTCCCAACAATGGATGTCGTGAAGTGCTATGTCGATTCGTTTCGCGCCCAAGGGCTCGATCCAGATCTCTATTTTTCCATCTGGGATCCCAACAACGGTATTGGCTCACAATCCGGGCACAACACCGACCCTGGCGCGATTGATTGGGCCGTGGTGGGGCCCTTCATCACCGCGCAGATTACCGAGCTGCTTAGCAACTATGGTGATATTCCTCTCTTCGTCTTCGACGGCTACGCGTGGCTTACCGGCCACCAGCAAGTGCCCTATCAACAGCTTCGCGCGCTTATCCGCAAGCTGCAGCCCAACACTATCGTCATGGACCACAACGGTGGCGTTCCTTCCGAGGTGGACACGGAATATTTCGAGGAGCCTCTTGGGGTCAAGGTCCCGAGCGGCAATATTACGGTCGGTTCGCAGGGTCAAACGATCGCCAAGAACGGCAATTGGTTCTGGGACAGTGGTCAGGCGACGAGCGGCTACCTTTCGGCAGCGGATATCGCCGCTGAGCTGAAGACAACAGAGCCCAACTACACCAACTTCATCCTGGATTGCCCACCGAATCAGCAGGGGAAGCTGGATTCCGCCATTGTCACCATTCTTGGCCAGGTTCCCTCGTCCTGGACGCCCAATAGCTCGCGTGCTGCGCTGCCAACGCAAACGCAGAAGATCGAGATCCCCATCACGGCAGTTTCAGCCACGGCCACAAGCGGTAGCCCCACGCCAGCCATCGACGGCTACAACGACGGGCCTGCCGGAGTGAACAACACGCTCCACGGAACTGGCCACGGCGAGAGTTTGTGGAAGTCCACAGGGTCGCTGCCCCAGTCCGTGACGATCAACCTCGGTAAGAGCTACGACAACATCGACATGCTTGAGTACCTGCCCCAGCGGCACACGAACACCACCGCCGGCAATATTACTTCGTACAAGATCTACGTCAGCACGGACAACACGAGCTTCACTCAGATTGCGACCGGAACCTGGCCTGCCGATCCCAGCTACCACGGCCTCATTTCTCCACAACGGGCTCAGTTTGCCCCGCAGACCGCCCAGTACGTAAGGCTGGAAGCCACTGCCATTGCGGGCAGCGGAACGAGCGCGATCATCGGCGAGGTCGCGGTGGGTTTGACGGGCGCAACAGCGCTCCCAGGCACTGGAGGCACGAGCGGTTCCGCCACTGCGGGCGGCAGCGGTGGCTCGAGCGCGTCGGGTGGTGCTGGTGGCGGCAATACGAAAGCTTCTGGAGGCGCCAGTGGCGGCAGCACGAAAGCTTCCGGAGGCGCCATCGGCGTGGGAGGAATCAGTACTGGTGCAACCGGCGGTGTTGGTCTTGGCGGATCGAATGCCGGCGGCTTCGCAGGTCGTGTTGGAACTGGCGGAACTGTGTCCACGAATGGCGGAGCAGGAAGCCCAGGCGGATCGGCGGCAAGTCAAAACGGAGGCGCCTTGCAAAGTGGAGGCACGCAAGCGACAGGCGGGACAACTCCCGCGGTCAACACAGATCGAGTCGCGAACTCGGGAGGTAGCTTCTCAGGCGGCGCCGGCAGCCAAACAGCTGTCGAATCCAGTGGAGCCACGGCGCCGGGTGCTAGCGCGAGTGGCTGTGGCTGCCTCGTGGGCAGCAAGCCAAGGCAATGGAACGAATTGCTGTTTGTTCTCGGCGCGCTGGGATTTTGGGGTCGCCGGCGGCATCGCGCTGGCGATGAGTGGCGCGCTCAAAAGTGAACGGCGCACCAATTCTGCAACTGCAGCGGTGCTTAGAACAGAAACGGCAACGGCCACAGTGGCTGCGGCAGGGAGGGCGCAGTTAGCTCGGCGGGCTTACCCCTTCTGCAGAACCACGTGGGTTGCGTTGGGTGTGGTTACGTGCTGAACGCAGCGGTCGCCTTTCCAATCCTCACATGGGGGTGCCCACACGTTTGCCGAGTTCAATCCGTGTATCCCCAAAGGATCCGTCCCCTGCCGTCGGATGAACGCAACAACTACTAATTCGGGGATATAGAGTTCGGTCAACTGCTGAAGGCTCAACCAGTTGATGAGGCAATGGTCGGCTTGGCCTCGGTCATTCTTCACGGATTGCAACGGGGCCTCGGTTTCTTGACGCTGGTCGAGCGAGCATGCCTGGCGGGCCGCATGAAACATGCCAGCCGGAGCTGAGAGTTCGGCGAACTCGAGTGTTGCGACGTTAGTAGCCCTGCATAGGGCTGTGGTATCGACGTATCACCGCGTTGGCAACCACCGCATGGATCTACGTCTCTTTGGTTTGAGCGTCGTGGTAACTGGCGGGGGTCGATTTGAGCGGCGACGTGGGAGATAATCGCTCTCGCACGTTACCGCGCGCAGCCGCGCGCTTGAAATGCGCCGTCAGTGCCCAGCCAACGACGCCGGAAATGAACAGCAGCGCGTTCGTGAGCGTGAATACCCAGTTCCCAAGGAGCGCACTATAGACCGTGAACCCAGCAGACGCAGCTGTTTCGCCGATAAATAGCCAGAGCGAAACCCCTTTGCCGGAGCGTTCCTTCCACTGCTTTGCGACTTGGGCGGCAATCGTGGCAAGTAGAGTGATCGAGCTTGCCCAGCCCAGCAAATCCCGCATATCCATCGCCATATCTCTTTTTCGAAACGGATTCGTAGCCCGTGGCAAATACCACGTAGAGCGCGCGGACGCGGCGCCACTTGGGCTGACGACACCTATTCAGCAAGATCCAGGCCGCGCTGCCCAGATGACGCCCTCATGCCTTCGACAGTGTTGGTGGACCATCGCGGCGCTCGCGCGGCAATTGGCTTACTGGACCCGTCAAGTTGGACGATTACAACTTGACTCAGTGATTGGAGCCCCAAAGTGTTCCGCTTCTTTTCTGCAAGAACCGACCCTGCGACGAACATCAGCTGCGCAATCTAAAGGACCGAGCACCGCAGCGAGGCGTTCAGGTACGTCACAAGCCAAACTCATTTGCATACCCCAGTCCGAGCAGATCCATTGCATGGCTTCGCCTGAGTCGGGGATGATGTCCTCGGCTAGAGCAAGCAGCTCAAAGGCTGGCGCGCCACCCCTGACGGACGCGTCGCCGACTGAATAGGCAATGAAACCGTCGGCAAACAGCGTTAGAGGTCGCAGCGAGTCGGGGGCTGAAGCAAAACCCTGGGCGATGCGGAGCGCAGGTAGTGAGGCGTAGGAACCCATGTGATACGCGTGGGTAACGCGCGTGTGGCGCCCCCACCCCGCTTCGAAACGAGACTTTGTGCGGCGCTCGGCGAGGCGTAGCCTGTGCAGGTGACATGCAAAAGGTCCGAGGGTGGCTGGTCTTCCTCGAACTGCGACCCATTGCGCATAGAAAGCGTCCTTTCCGCGCGCGTGTGCGCTTCGACGAGCCAGGCCAGCGTTTGTGATTGGGTCAGCGTGTGCGCCGGGCTCAGCGCGCGCAAATGGGTAACGAACGTTTGGATGGGCATTAGTTCTCAGTGAAACTCACGTCGCCACGCACCTTGACTTCCTCATTGAAATTGCCGGTGCGGGCTTGCTCTAACGAATGCTCAGTGGGGTCTGCTGTGGCGGCGCTGCCACTCAGGCAG
>Ga0302321_100000582_pt1 | contig 31858 bp, 33 predicted proteins | sample Fen_T0_1_FD_202505 | JGI IMG/M metagenome (GOLD analysis project Ga0302321, IMG submission 202505) | Peat permafrost microbial communities from Stordalen Mire near Abisko, Sweden - Fen_T0_1 | ecosystem: Environmental > Terrestrial > Soil > Wetlands > Permafrost | place: Sweden: Abisko... | reverse complement strand
ACTTTCACCCGTTGGAACTCTTTCTGACTCATCGTCACCATCCTTTGAGGGTGACAAAGTCTCGTTGCAGTTATGGGGCGACATTATCTTGGAGCATCTACACCCCTGAATCCCTTCGTTGACAACTTTGGTGCCACTGGGCTAATCTAGATGTCTTTGGAAGTCCTGCGGCTGCCCGCCTGAACACCTTGCGCGCGTTCTGCGTGGATTGAAAGGGCACTCAGCGGTCTTCATATTGTTCTTTACGTTTTCAGGGAGAGTTGCGATGTCGACCTATTTCCCGAAAGAGGGAGATATTACGCGTAAGTGGTTTGTGGTGGATGCTGCCGGGCAGCCGCTGGGGCGGCTTGCGTCTCGCGTGGCCCGCATTTTGATGGGCAAAGAGAACCCGAAGTACACGCCGTTTATCGATACTGGCGACCATGTTGTCGTAATCAACGCCGAGCAGATCAAAGTCACCGGCATGAAGATTGAACAGAAGTCTTATCACCATTACACCGGATATCCCGGCGGCATGCGCTCCGAAGATTTGAAGAAGCGTTTGGTCCGCAAGCCTGAACTGGTGATTGAGGACGCGATTTCGCGCATGCTGCCCAAGAACAAAATGGGCAAGCAGATGTTCACGAAGCTCAAGGTTTACAAGGGCGACAAGCACCCGCACGAGGCGCAAAAACCCGAACTGCTGGCCGCTAGCAACTAGCATCCAGTCAGAGTGTTTTGCAACATTCGACTTTTTGATTCAGTAGGCATTTCAAGTCTTGAAAGGTAATTGGCGGATCGCGCTCGCTTCGCAACCACGAGTTGCTAGAAGCCAGTAGCTGGAAGCTAGAAGCTAAAACATGGCAGACACAGTTCAATACTACGGAACGGGCCGGCGGAAGTCGGCGATCGCGCGGGTTTACCTTCGTCCCGGCAGCGGCGAATTCAGGGTTAACGGCAAAGCGTTCGAAGAATACTTCGTGACGCCCTCGCAGCGCACCAGCGCCAAGTCTCCCTTGCTCCTGACCGAGACCGCGGCGAACTTTAACGTGCTTGCTCGCGTTTGCGGTGGCGGAGTTGCCGGACAGGCCGACGCAGTCCGTCTGGGCATCACCCGCGCGCTGATGGAGTTCAATGCGGAACTGCGGAAACAACTGAAGGCCGAAGGCATGGTCACTCGTGACCCGCGCGCCAAAGAGCGCAAGAAGTACGGCCAAAAGGGCGCACGCAAGCGCTTCCAGTTCAGCAAGAGATAGTCGATGGTTGTCGGTCGCTGCTCGTTCGCAAACGACTAACGACAAACGACAGTTTTTTGGAGTTAAATTCATCCCCCCACCTCCCCTGAGATGGGGTGGACGGGAATGGCAATCGGGGAAGTCACGTTTGTTTGCCGTTCGTCGCTAGAGAATTTGCTAACGACTAACGACAGACGACCAACGACAGATTCTCCGATGCAGACCAAATAAGGAGGTTCATTGGCTACTATCACCATGAAAGAGCTGCTCGAAGCAGGCGTTCACTTCGGGCACCAGACCAAGCGGTGGAATCCGCGGATGAAGGAATACATCTTCGGTGAACGCAACGGTATTTACATTATTGACCTGCAGAAGACCCTCAAGATGTTCAAGGAGGCGTCGAAATTCGTGCAGGATCTGGCGACCGAAGGGAAAGTAATCCTTTTCGTGGGCACCAAGCGCCAGGCACAGGATGCCATCGCCGAAGAGGCACAGCGCTGCTCGATGTTCTATGTGAACCAGCGCTGGCTGGGCGGACTGCTGACCAATTGGGTCACAGTGCAAAAATCCGTGAAGCGGCTGAAAGAGCTCGACGAGATGGCCACCGACGGCCGCTACGACCTTCTGCCGAAAAAAGAAGTCATCAAACTCGAACGCGAACGCAAGCACTTGCAGGCCAACCTTGCCGGCATCAAGAATATGTCGCGGTTGCCCGATGCAATTTTCGTGATCGACTCCAACAAGGAACAGATCGCCGTGCGCGAAGCGCGCAAGCTGGGCATTCCAGTCGTCGCCGTCGTGGACACGAACTGCGACCCGAGCGAAGTCAACTACGTCATTCCGGGCAACGACGACGCTTTGCGGGCAATTCGCCTGTTCACGTCGAAGATCTCGGAGTCAATCGCCGAAGGCGTCAACGCGATGAGCGACAAGCGGATCGCGGACATCCAGGCAGTTTCCGACGCAGCAGCAGCACGCGCGGATGCAGCCGCTGCCGCCCAAGCGGAAGGCGAGGTTCCTGCCGCGCCGGCAGCTACTGGAGCGGAAGGCGAAGAAATTCGCATGGAAGACGTGCTGGGCGCTGGTACCCGCAAGCGTCCCGTGGCCGCTACCGAAGATGTGGACGAGTTGCAGGCGGAAACGCACCAGCTCTAGCGATACGCAGATTTCAAGGTTTCAAGGTTGCAAAGTTTCAGGGTTGCAACCTTGATTGGTCCTCACGTTTGGCCCCCCGACTGATCCTCCTTGAACGTCTGAAACCTTGAAACTTTAAACCTGAGGTACTCATGAGCACTACTATGGCAAACATTTCTGCTGCACAAGTAAAAGACCTCCGGGACAAAACCGGAGCACCAATGATGGATTGCAAGCACGCTCTCACCGAAGCCAAGGGCGACCTGGAGGCAGCGATCGTTCTGTTGCGCAAGAAGGGCGTCTCAGTCGCGGCGAAGAAGGCGACGCGTGTGACTAGCGAAGGTTCGGTGGCGCAGTACATTCACGCCGGAGGAAAGATCGGCGTGCTTGTCGAAATCAACTGCGAAAGCGATTTCGTCGCTCGCACCGACGATTTCAAAGAGTTGACGCACGACATCGCGATGCACATCGCGGCCAGCGACCCGAAGTTCGTCCGCAAGGAAGACGTGACCGCGGAAGACTTTGCGCGAGAGAAAGACATCTACATCTCGCAGGCGATCGCCAGCGGTAAGCCCGCGAACATCGCAGAAAAAATGGTCGCCGGCAAGATGGAAAAGTTCTATGAGGAGGTTTGCCTGCTTGAGCAACCTTTCATCAAGGACCAGACCATCAGCATTTCACAACTGATCGCCGCAAAAGTCGGCAAACTTGGTGAGAACATTGCCGTACGCCGTTTTGCGCGGTTCAAGGTCGGCGAGGCAACGGCCACAATTGCGTTCGTCACTTCCAAGCCCGATGAGGGCGAGGCAGCCGAACCGGCTGCCAAATAAAATCAGGGGCGCTTCGGCGCCCCTTTTGATTTGCGGGAAGTTTCAAGGTTTCAGAGTTTCAAGGTTTCAAGGTTGGTAAAAGGTACGGAATGGGTTACCTTGAAACATTGAAACGCTGAAACTTTGAAACCTGAGCCTTATGTCCAAGCCCATATTCAAACGCATCCTCCTCAAACTCTCCGGCGAAGCGCTTGCCGCCGACCAGGGCTTCGGTGTTGATACCGCCCACATTCACTCGATCGCTGGCGAACTTGCCGAGGTGCACAACCTTGGCATCGAAGTCGCGATTGTCGTCGGCGGAGGCAACTTCTTCCGCGGAGTTGCCGACCAGGCAAAAGATATGGACCGCGTGTCGGCCGACCACATGGGCATGTTGGCCACCGTCATCAACGCGCTCGCGCTGCAAGATGCGCTGGAAAAGCAACACGTTTATACGCGAGTGATGTCCGCCATCGAGATGAACCAGGTCGCCGAGCCGTTCATCCGCCGGCGCGCGATGCGCCACCTCGAGAAACGGCGCATTGTCATTTTCGCCGGCGGCACGGGCAACCCATATTTCTCGACCGACACCGCAGCCTCCCTGCGAGCCATGGAAATTAAAGCCGAAGCCATCCTGAAAGCAACGAAAGTGGATGGCATTTATGACGCCGACCCGATGAAGGTAAAAGACGCGAAAAAGTTCACCCACATCACCTACATGGACGTGCTGAAGAAGGGTCTCAAGGTCATGGACTCGACCGCCATCTCGCTCTGCAAAGATAACAACCTGCCCATCATCATCTTCAACCTCAACGAGCATGGCAACATTCGCCGAGTTGTCCTCGGGGAGAAGATCGGATCCATGGTCAGCGCGTAGGGAAAAGTCAGAAGGCAGAGTTAAAGAGCAATCGAGGGCTAGCACCGAGGTCAGATCCGCGAGGTTTTACTTCTGCAATCTGACTTCTTACTTCTGACTTCCTTCCTTGCAGGTTTATAATCATCCGTTTTGATCCTCGTTTTTTTCGGAGCCCCCACGATATGGCCCAAGCATCAATGGCAGCGAATCCCGCACTGAAAGAGACTTACGTTCAACTCAAGACTCGTATGGAGAAGGCGGTCGAAGACTTCCGCCGCGAAATGGCTGCCACTCGCACCGGCCGCGCCAACATCCACATGATGGACAACGTCACGGTCGACTACTACGGCGAGATGATGCCGCTCAATCAGATTGCGACGCTGCACGCGCCCGAGCCACAGATGATTACGGTGCAACCGTTCGATCCGTCCGCCTTGCAGAACATCGAAAAGGCGATTCGTGGCGCGGATCTCGGCTTGAATCCGATGAACGACGGCAAACTTATCCGCGTGCCGGTACCGGCGCTCACTGAAGAACGCCGCAAGGAGATGGTGAAGCACCTTCACAAGATTCTCGAGGAGCACCGCACCGCCATCCGCAACATCCGCCGGGACGGCAACGACGCCATCAAGAAGGCGATGAAAGACAAGAAGATCACCGAGGACGACGAAAAGAAGTCGCTCGACGAAATCCAGAAGCTCACCGATGACGAAATCAAGAAGATGGAAGAGATGAGCAAGGCGAAAGAGAAAGAAGTACTGGAATTCAAGTAGAGACGGGGCTTGCCCCGTCTCCATCGCGAACCTACTTCACCGTGACCTTGACCTTCGCCGTACTCTGCCCGTACTGATTTGTGGAACATAGCGTGTAGGTTGTCGTCTTGGCCGGCACAACGACCACCGAACTTCCCGAAGCAATTCCCACTTGCGGCGAAACGATGTTGTATTCCTGACCAGACACACTCCAACTCAGCGTCACCGGTGAGCCCTTCGAAACGGTTTGTGGATTCGCGGTGAAATTCGTAATCTTCGGGTTGGGTCCTTGCGGGACATTGTTCGCGTCATACAGCGGGCTGATCAGCACAACCTCAAAGGCCGATGCCGGAACGCTTTTCAGCGCATTCAGGTCATCGTTGTTCCAGCGATCATCCGGCGCACCGCTGATGTACATCGAACTCCCATTGTCGGCCATGATCATGCCGTACTGCTGGAGGGCTTTCAGGATCACTTTCGACTGCGCCGGAAAGCCCGAGATGTCGAAGCTTGATTTCAAACGCACGCGCATTCCCATCGGAGCAGCCACCGGGTTGGTCGAGTTTGCCGCCCAGTGACTCGCCGGCGGCGTAAATTCGGCTTGGCTGTATTTGAGCGTGAAGCGCAGAGCGTGATTGATCACTCCCGCAGCCACTTCGTCATAGCGGGCTAAGCCTGGAAAGATCGGCAGTCCGGCCGCGTCGGCGGAAGTCCACGTGTAGGGCCGTGTTTCGTCAGCCAGCAAATTCCAGACCGATCCCGAACCGGCATTCCAGTTTCCGTTCTTCAGCACATGCGACGAATAGAGTTCATAGAGCCAGCAGTTGTCGCGGTCGAGCACAAGCACATGCCGGTCGCCATTGCCAGGGTTTGGATACCCCTCGATCGGCGCGTTCGCGGGAACTGGCATCGGCCCGGAATCGCTCTCATCGCCATAGGCCGTGTAGTGAATCTTGACGGGCGCTGTGCCACTCTCCACGATGTACGGAATCCCGATGGTCGATCCCTGATATAGCCCGGCACCAAAGTCGGGGTGGAGCGGCGTGCTAGCTCCAATGAAATTGATGATCGCGCTCGAATTCGGATCCACTGGCGCGCTCGCGATGTTCTGGTTCCAGAGACTGTCGGCTGGGAACGGGATAAATCCATTCAACGAAGCGCCGACTCCGAGAGACATCCCGCTGCAATTCTGCGCGGCAACTGGCCCGCAAAGCATGAGTGAAATGCATAAACTCGCAAGGATGAGCACGTAGGCTGGAAGGCTTCGCATGAGCAACTCCGAGGGGGGATTCGAAACCGTGTTAAAGGCAACTTACCACGACAGTGACGCGCCACGACCACTCGGATGTGCCATCGTGCGCCGGCGGGGGGACAGGCAACAAATTGTCCTCTTTCCCGTCTCCGCATGGGGGGATATGCGCTCTCTCGCACCCTCGGACCCTATCGATGACCAAGGATATCGGGATTCGCGTCTGGCCTTCTATAATCAAACGACCATGAAGCAAGTCGTTCATGCCGCCTGCCCGCACGATTGTCCTGACGCCTGTGGTGTGCTCATTACCATCGAAGACGGGCGCGCCACACGCATTCAGGGAGATCCCGAGCATCCGGTGACTCGCGGGTTTCTCTGCGCCAAAGTAGCCAAGTATCTCGATCGCGTTTACTCACCCGACCGCGTGCTTTATCCGATGAAGCGAGTAGCGCCGAAGGGGACGAACGGGACTACTGGCGGTCCTTCCGGGTTTCAACGCATTTCGTGGGACGAAGCCCTCACGGTGATTGCGCGCAAATTCCGGGAGATTGTCGCCAGCGACGGCCCCGAAGCCATCCTTCCTTACTCGTACGGAGGTACCCTCGGTGCGCTCAACGGGGCGTCGATGGACAGGCGTTTCTTTCATCGCCTGGGCGCATCACAACTGGATCGCACCATCTGTTCGTCAGCAGGCGAAGAAGGAATCAAGTCCGTCCTGGGCGTGAAACTCGGCACTGAGCCTGAGCAGTTCACGCATTCGCGCTACATCATCGCCTGGGGCTCCAATATTCACGGGAACAACGTCCATCTCTGGCCGTTCATCGCAGAAGCCCGGCGCAAGGGTGCGAAACTGGTCGTGATTGATCCCTACCGCACGCGCACCGCAAAATGCGCCGACTGGTACCTGCCGATCAATCCCGGCACGGACGCAGCGCTCGCCCTCGGCATGATGCATGTCATCATCAATGAGAACCTTTACGATGCCGATTACGTCTCGCGGCACACCATCGGGTTTAACGAACTGAAGTCGTGCGCGCTGGAATATCCACCTGAGAAAGTGGCGAACTGGACAGGAATCGCCGCAGTCGACATCCGTACTCTCGCTCGCGAGTACGCAACGACGCACCCCGCCGTCATTCGCGTTAACTACGGGATCCAGCGCTCTGAGAATGGCGGGATGGCGATGCGTGCGGTGACGATGCTTCCCTGCCTCACCGGATCGTGGAAGGAAGTGGGTGGGGGACTGCAACTTTCTCTCAGCGGCGCTTATGAACTGAACAAGGCCGCACTCGCCATGCCCGAACTCATGCAGAAAGCTCTGGGGCGCCCCGCGCGCGTCGTCAACATGGTGCAACTCGCGACCGCCCTGAACTCTCTCGATGATCCGCCGGTGAAGGCGCTGTTCGTTTACAACTCAAACCCTGCTGCAGTGTGTCCTGATCAAAGCAGGGTAGTCCGCGGGCTGAAGCGTCCCGATCTATTCACGGTCGTACACGAGCAGTTCTTCACGGATACAACGGACTACGCAGACATCGTCCTTCCGGCCACAACGTTTTTCGAGCATAAGGAATTGCAGACTGCATATGGCCACTATCACCTGCAAGTCTCCGATCAGGCAATGGAACCTTTGGCCGAATGCCGCTCCAACGTGGATCTGTTTCGAGCCTTAGCGGAGCGGATGGGATTCGAAGAAGAGTGCTTCCGCGAGAGTGTCGATTCGATGATTGATGGCGCGTTGGATTCTCCGAACCCGTGGCTCCAGGGCATCACACGTGACCTATTGGAGAAGGAGCACCACGTTCGCCTGAAATTTGGCGCGTCGAATGACAGGAAGAACGGCACCGTCCCAACGAACGAGTCGTCTCCGTTCTTGCCGTTCGCAGAAGGCAAGTTCCCCACGCCCTCGGGCAAGGCCGAGTTCTACAGTGAGACTCTCAAGCGTCAGGGGCTCGACCCGGTGATTGCTTTCACGCCCCCCGAGGAATCGCGTCATGGCTCAAAGGCAGCCAAATTTCCGCTGGAATTGCTTTCCCGTAAGCCCGACAACCATCTCAATACAAGTTTTGCCAATTTGCCTTCGGTGCGAGAGATGGAACCAGCGATCGGCGATCTTGAAATGAATACTGCCGACGCAACGACGCGAGGCATTCGAGACGGCGACCCCATTCGGGCTTTTAACAGCCGCGGTGAAATTGTTCTGAAAGCGAGCGTGAATGGCTCTGTACCTGCTGGCGTGGTAGCCGCACGACTCGATTGGGCTCGTTTCAGTCCAGGCACGGGCAACATAAACGCGCTAACTTCAGAAAAACTTACGGACATGGGCAACGCGGCGACGTTCTATTCCGTCTGTGTTGAGGTAGAACTTTTTCGGGCGTGACCTGGAGGAATTTTCCGTCTCTCGCCTTGGACGGTTCTGTCTCTCTACCGTATAATTACCGTTTTCCTAACTCTTGCTTTTCGAGGTAGTTGCAATTCATCGCCGTCATCAGGCTATCCCTGTGCGCGCCCCCTTCGTCGGCCGCTATATGGGCCCGCAGCAGGGTCCCAGCCGCGCTCCATCTCCTATATATCAAAGGGCTTGGCGTCGCGCCATATTCCGCACCAGCCTCCTCGGCGTTCTCGCCAGCCTGCTCTTGTGCGTAGTGGCTTTCGCACAGCAGGACCTGATCGTAGGTATCACCATCCACGGCAACCGCCGCATCCCCGCCGACACGGTCAGGGCTCGCATCTTCAGCAAAGTTGGTGACGTTTACGACATTGCCGCCATTGAGCGCGACTTCAACGCGCTCTGGAATACCGGCTACTTTGAGGACATCCGGTTTGAGCGCGAACAAAGCGCCAAAGGCTGGATTCTGCACGTTTACGTCAAAGAACGGCCCACGATCCGCGAAATCCTCTACGTAGGCCTGAATGCGGTCACCACCAGCGATGTCCTCGATCGCTTCAAGGAACGCAAAGTCGGGTTGTCCGTTGAAAGCCAGTACGATCCCACCAAAATCAAGAAAGCGGAAGTGGTACTCAAAGATCTGCTGGCTGAGCACGGTCGCCAGTTCGCGATCATCCGAACTGAGAAACGAGCCATCCCACCCGCATCCGTAGGCATCACTTTCGTCGTCAAAGAAGGTCCCAAGGTTAAAGTCGGGAGAATCCGTTTCCGCGGAAACAAGCACATCAACGACCGCACTCTGCGCGCGGCGATGAAGAATCTGAAGCCAATCGGCGTTCCGCACTCCATCTTCCTTGAAAGCCTGTTTTCCAAGACTTACGACGCTACCAAACTGGAAGAAGACACGGAACGCGTCCGCGCGGAGTTCCAGAACCGCGGCTATTTCAAGGTCTTGGTGGAAGATCCGAAAACAGAAATCCACGACACCGGCCGCACGGGCCTGCACATCCCTGGCCTGCAACCCGGCTTGGGCAAGTCCGTGGACATCATGATGCCGATCGAAGAAGGCGCCCGCTATCGCTTGGAATCGATTACCTTCAAGAACAATAAGGCCATTCCCAACCAGGCGGCCTTGAGAAGCCTCTTTCCCATGAAGGACGGCGACGTCTTCAGCCGCGAAAAAGTCGCAACCGGCCTGAAGAACCTCACCAAGGCATACGGCGAAGCCGGTTTCATCAACTTCACTCCGGTGCCGGATACCAAGTTCGATGACGACAAAAAGACCATCGCCCTCACGATTGACGTGGACGAAGGCAAGCAGTTCTACGTGCGGCGCATCGAGTTCCAGGGCAACACCACGACGCGCGACAAAGTCATCCGCCGCGAGGTTGCGCTTGAGGAAGGTCAGATCTACAACTCCCGCTTCTGGGAACTCAGCCTGCTGCGCCTGAACCAGCTCGGATATTTCGAGCAACTGAAACCAGATGATCCGAACACGACTGAGCGCCACCTCGACGAAAAGAACGGCACTGTGGACCTCACACTCAAGGTCAAGGAAAAGGGCAAGAACCAGATTGGCCTGCAGGGCGGTGTCAGCGGTTTAGCTGGAGCCTTCATCGGCCTCAACTACAGCACTAACAACTTCCTGGGACTGGGCGAAACGCTTTCGGTGCAAGCCAGCCTCGGTTCCCGCCAGCGCGACCTGATGTTCGGATTCACTGAGCCCTACTTGTTCGATCGTCCCATTAACACCGGTTTCTCTGTCTATACCCGTAAAATCAGTTACGATCAGGCGCGCCAGTATGCCATTCTGACCGGACAGAACCTGGGCCAGTCACCGTTCCTTCAGAACCTGCAGAACTACAGTCAGTCCAGCACCGGATTCAGTTTCAGCATGAGTTATCCGTTGCGCCGGTCATTCAAGCGTCTGGGCATCAGCTATTCACTCGACCGGTCATCTCTGGTGGCGGTCAGCGACGCTTCCAAGCTCTTGTTTAACAACCTGAACTTCAGTGGAATCACTGGGCCGAACGCACTCAACGGAATCGTAACCAGCAAAATCGTTCCTAGCTTCACGATGAACACACTCGATGCCGCATACGCGCCCCATCACGGCAAGAGCTTGTTTATCGGAGGAGAATTCGCAGGACTCGGCGGCACCGTCCACACCATCCGTCCCATCATCCAGTACAAGCAGTTTTTCCCGGTTCAGAAACGTCGCAACGCTATCGGCTATAACGTCCAGGGATCGTTCATTACCGGATATAACGGCGTCGTCGCTCCTCCCTTCGAGCGCTCCTACCTAGGTGGGGAAAACGATCTGCGTGGCTTCGACATCCGCACCGTTTCGCCAATTGCTTATCTGCCGAGCGTCCAGACCGTACAACTGCGCAACGCCGACGGAACCTTCGTTCCCGCGAACAAGAACTTCCCGGTTCAGATCAATCCCTCGACCGGTGCTTGCCTGTCGAACTGCTACAACATCCCGATTCCTTTCGAGCAACTAGTCACCCCCGGCGGCGACTTTTCTTTGAACGGAAATCTTGAGTACCGCTACACCATTGCCGGCCCGGTCGCTCTGGCGCCATTCGTTGACATCGGAGTGAACCCCATCCTTCGGCCCTCTGAACTCCAGATCAACAAGTTCCAGTACAACCAACTCTTGAGCACTCATTTTGGTTGCCCCGTGCAAAACGAAGCCTTTGCCTGCGATCCGAACTACACCGTTGACGGAAGCACGTTAGGTTTCTCGCGGAATTTGCGCGCCGTTCCCGGCACCAACTGGGTGCCCCGTATGTCTACGGGATTGGAGTTGCAGCTCATGTTGCCGATCATCAACGCCCCGTTCCGCATTTACTACGCCTATAACGCCATGCGACTGAATGACCGCGCCACCGCGCCCATTCAGATTACCCGCGGCATGTTCCCCTGTCCGGATCCGGGCGCACCAACCTGCCAGAACTATGCTGCTGGTCAGTACACCTACCAGATCACGAAGGACACGCTAGGCTCCAGCTACACTCTGCGTGAACCTCGTAAGACTTTCCGCTTCTCTGTGGCAACAACGTTCTAAACTTTCCATGGCTGAATTGACCGAAGCAAGCATCCCTCGGCTAGCGCCGGGGTGTCGCTGGGGAGGCACACCGGAAGCTCCCGTCGTGTTGATTCCCGAAGGTTCCATCCAAGTAGAGGGCTCGGGTCGCGTCATCCTTGAACTTTGTACCGGCCAGTTCACGGTCGAGGAAATCATTCAGAAACTCCAGGAGCAGTTCATGCTTGCCCCTAAGGATAAGATCCGCACCGACGTGGTCAACTTCCTTCGACAGCTCCACGCCGAGCACATTGTTGAGTTCTAAGGTAGTGTCGCTTTGACGGTGCCGAAATCCGCCTGATAAACTGTAGTTTTGCCAGCCCACCCATAGATCAAGAAGGAACCCGTGCGCGCAGAGACTAGACATTCACTGAAAGAAGACCGTTTCAGCAAGGCCACCTTTGAAGCGGCGGAAAAGACCGTCCATTGGACGCAGGAGCACCAGTCGAAACTCATCGCCGCCGCCGTCGCCGTCGCCGTCATTGCTGCGATTGCCGTGGGTGGGTGGTATTACATCAACTCGCAAGACGAAAAAGCAAGTCTTGATTTCACTTCCGCTGTGCGGACTTTTGATGCGCAGCTTCGTCCACCCGGATCGCCTGCCCAACCTGGTGTCCAGAGCTTTGAATCGTTTGCCTTGCGCGCCACGGCGGCTCGCAAAGAGTTCCAGGGCATCGTGGACAAGTACCCGCAGACCCACACCGCCAAACTGGCGCGCTATTTCATTGGCCTGGCCTCGGTGCAACTGGGCGATAACGCGGCCGCCGAAAGCAATTTACAGGCTGCGGCCAATTCTTCCGATGCCGATCTCTCCACGCTCGGAAAATTTGCGCTGGCCGCGCTCTACAACACGGAAAAGAAAGATTCTCAGGCGATCGATCTCTACAAGCAGGTGATCGACAAGCCATCCGTCGAAATCACCAAGGTCTCAGCGCAGTTGGAGCTGGCGTCCTTCTACGAGTCTCGCCAGAAGCCGGACGAAGCCAAACGGATCTACGAGCAGATTCAGAAAGAAAATCCGTCCACCGAGGCCGCGTCACTGGCCCAACGCCACGCAGCGGAACTGAAGTAGGGACTAATTCTCGGCGAATCCCGAGAGCGCTAGTGCTTGCCTGCGACTCTCCGCAGGCAGCCAACTAACCGGTCGCAATCTTCCAGCGTGTTGTAAACGTGGGGCGTCACGCGCATTGAACTTCCCCGAACGCTGACAAAAATCTTTTCGCGCGCCAAAGTCTCTGCCATTTCACGGCTAATGCCGTCTTTGTGCCGCAGACATAGATAATGGGGTGCACGAAGCCGTTCGTCTGGTGCGCTGAAACCGAATTCCGCAGCTGCCGAGGCCAGGCGCTGATTCATCGCACCCGACGTTTCCGAAATTTCCGCAACTCCCCAATCCAATAACTGCTCCATACCTCGGATTGCCGCCGGAACCAGTGCGAAGTTCGAGCGTTCCCCCATGTCGAATCGCCGCGCGCCGCCGTCGTACTCTTCGGAATACAGAATCAGACTCGAAAAATCTCGCGAGTTGGCGCGCTGAATCCATCCTTGTTCCAGCGGAGCGGCCGCATGCCACTTGGGATCGACGTAAAGCAATCCCACCGAGTAGGGTCCCATCAGCCACTTGTAACTGGCAGCCACCGCAAAGTCGGGCTGCACGTCGCGCACACTGAAAGGAAGCGCTCCCAGAGACTGGGTGAGATCCAGAACCAACGCAGCGCCGATCTCGCGGCAAGCCTGGCCAATCCGGACCAGATCGAGCCGCCCGCCACTGGTCCACTGCACGTTAGGGAGAGCGGCAACCGCCACATCGGGTGTAAGAGCCTCGAGCACCGCTGCGGTCCAGTCTTGATCCTCCGGCCATGGCACAATCTTGAGAGTGGCTCCTGTCTTCTGTGCCAACTCTTGCCACGGATAGTAATTGGACGGAAACTGCTCGGCCAGCATCAGGATGCGCTGCCCCTTGCGCGCCCGTACATTATTCGCCGCCGTCTGAATTCCGTAGCTAGCCGAAGATATGATGGCCACACAATCGGAGGGGCAATCGAGGAAACGCGCAGCGGTCTTGCGAAAAAGCTCCGCCCCGCTGAAGAACTCGCCCGGCGTGAGCTCCCAGGGATGCGTCTTGCGGACAAGACCGCTAGTTCCCGCCTCGATCACCGACTTCATCAGTGGCGACATGTAGGCGCAGTTCAGGTACGCAATGTCATCAGGAATGTCGAAAAGGTGGCGTTTGCAGGGAAGCATAGGCTAGGCTGAGGGTTTAGTGTATCAACCCGAAAGGAAGAGGGCGATGCTTCGAACAAGAGAAAGAAACGCTTTCGTCGTATTCATTATTTTGTTGGCAGGGACGGCCTTCGCCCAATCGAGCGCGGCAAGCAATGTCCCAACATCTCCGGCATTTGCGCGGGCGCAGCATTTGAAGCATGGCATCAACGCGAGCGCATGGTTTGCGCAGGTTTATGACAAGCGCGGGTACACGAAAGAACATTTCGATACCTGGACTACGGTGGAAGACATCGCTCTGATCAAGGCGATGGGTTTTGATCATGTGCGATTGAGCGTGAATCCGGAACCGATGTTCAACACCCGCGAACCAAACAAGATTCCGCGGGACTATCTTGACTCTCTGGATGCGGCGGTGAAGATGATTCTCGATCACGGTCTCGCTGTCGAGATTGATTTGCATCCAGAAAGCGACCTCAAGACCCGGCTGGCTAAGGAAAATACTTTTGTCGAACAATTTGCCGATTTCTGGCGAACGTTGGCCGCTCATTACTCTTCTTGGGACGCCGATCGCGTGTTCTTTGAGGTCATGAACGAACCCGAGTTTTCCGATCCCTACCGCTGGCTTGGAGTACAGACGAGACTGGCGGCCGCGATTCGCCAGGGCGCTCCGGCGCATACGATCATCGCGGCGGGTGCGCATTGGTCTGACGATGACGACCTTGTATTCGGGGAGCCTCTGCACGACCCCAACGTAATTTACAACTTCCACTTCTACGAACCGCATATCTTCACTCATCAGGGGGCGACGTGGGGCTCCTATTACTGGCATTGGTTAAGCGGCCTGAAATATCCGTCGGACGAAAAGTCCGCCGAGCGCGTAGCGGCGCAAGTACCGAACGAGGTGGACCGCCTGGCAGTCATTCGCTATGGCCACGAGCACTGGAACGCAGCGCGCATAGAAGCCGAAATGGAACAAGCGGCGGCATGGGCGCGGCGGCGCGGCGTCCCTCTTACATGCAATGAGTTCGGCGTGTTTCGTGATTTTGCCGATCCGCAAGACCGCGCCGCATGGTTGCACGACGTGCGTGTGGCCATGGAAAAGAACGGGATCGGGTGGACGATGTGGGACTACTCGGGAAACTTCGGAGCCGTGATAAAGAAAGACGGGAAGACCACTCCCGATGACGGAGCGCTGCGGGCGCTCGGGATGAAGTGAGCGCCCCGCTCCAGTGTCATATCTTCTGCGCCTTCCACGTCCCTCGGCGAAATAGAATCGCGCTCGCCCCCGCGATCGCGCACTCTGCAACTACGATGGCCCAAAATGCTCCGTTCGACCGCATATGCATTGGGATGGCCAGCCAGTAAGCCAGCGGAATCTCCAGCAGCCAGAACCCGAAGAAATTCACAATGGTGGGCGTGACTGTGTCCCCGGCGCCATTGAAGGCTTGCAGCATGACCATCCCGTAGGCGTATCCAATGTTCCCGTAGCTGATAATGCGCAGGCACGTCGCCGCCAGCGGAATAACAGTCGGGTCATTCGTGAAGAGACGAGCAATCGGGGTGGCGAAAACCACAAATACGACACCGACCGATCCCAGGAACAGCATGTTGTAGAAACCCGTTCGCCACACGGCTTGTTCGGCGCGTTCGGGCTTCTTCGCTCCGAGATTCTGCCCGACGAGAGTCGCGGCGGCATTGCTCAAACCCCACGATGGCAAGATGACAAAGATAACAATGCGAATCGCGATGGTGTAGCCTGCAAGCGCGGCTGAACCAAAAATACTTACAATCCGCACCAGCCCAATCCAACTGGTATGGGCGATCGCAAACTGCAAGATGCCGGTCAGCGAGACCCGCACCAATCGGAACAGGACCCGCAAGTCAATGCGCATCTGGCGTACCAGCACACGGATACGCTCGGTTCCGCGCAGCAAACGGTAGAACTGGTAAGCCACGCCAATGCTGCGTCCGGTAAACGTCGCCAGCGCCGCACCCGTCACACCCATGCGAGGAAACGGCCCTACGCCGAAGATCAGACATGGGTCCAGCACAAGATTAATCAGGTTCGATACCCACAGCAGGCGCATCGCGATCGCAGCGTCGCCGGCGCCGCGAAAGATGGCATTATTCAGAAACAGCATGAGAATCGCGCCGCTACCCCCAAGCGCAATCCGCGCGTAGCCACTGCCAGTTGCAACAATTTCGTCAGAAGCGCCCATTAACCGGAGCAGGTTCGGCGCGTAGAGATAGCAGGGAATCCCAATCGCAATCGAAGTGAACAGGCCCAGGACAATTGCCTGAACCCCGGCAACGGCAGCGCCTTCTGGATCTTTTTCTCCGATGCGCCGCGAAACCATCGCAGTCGTCGAGAGGCTGAGCCCAATGCCTACAGCGAAGACGAGGCTCAGCAGCGACTCAGTGAGCCCAACGGTAGCGACAGCATTTGCGCCCAGCCTGCCCACCCAAAACACGTCCACCACGGCGAACAGTGACTCGAGCACCATCTCGAGCACCATGGGCACCGCAAGCAACAGAATCGCCCGATTCAAACTTCCGGTCGTGTAATCCTGATGCGATCCGCGAATGGCCTCCCACAAAGAGGACCCTAGGCTGCGCTCGGTAGATAGCGCTGGGGTCGTAGCGTTCGAGATTGGTTCAAGAGATTCCATGAATACCTGACTAACTTCCTACACGCCTTGTTCGAAAAGGCCGTACGCACGCTGATTAGGCAATTGGAGAGCGGGATCTGAAAACAGCGAATCGGAAAGCGGCGAACTACTTGCGGTCAGACATCGGAAGCCTCAGGTGGACAGGTCGCTAGAAAAAGATTGTAGCCAGAAATAATGAAGTCAGCAATCCGAGGTGGAGCGGCATGCTCACTCGAGACTTCCCTGCTCCAACACGACATTCTCGCGCACGATCAACCGGTGGGCGGCCATTTCTTTGAGTTTGGGCATGACGCGGCTGACGTGCTCATCGGTGTCCACAAAGCTGACGACCACGGGGAGTTCGCCTCCGGCCTCGACCAGGTGCGCGGTGTGAACCTTCCCGCGGCCGAGGAATCCGGCGACCGCGTGGGAGGCTACCGCCCCGAAGACGTTTTCCTCGCGTAGATACTTCAGAATTTCCAGATGGAGTGGCCGATGATGCCAGGAATCGCGCTCGGTCAGATACATCGTGACTTGAACGGCCATGGCGGGTGTCCTCGTCGGTGTGGTCTGCTTGGCGTCGTCTTCGCGGTCCATTCTACAACCCTCTCGCCAGCGCTGCACCTGCCAGGACGGCCGCGAGACACAACGCATTGCTGAGAAACATGTTCACACCAACCATCAGCCACTGGCCCTGCTCCAACAAGGCAAAGCTCTCAAACGCGTAACTGGAAAAAGTAGTGTAGGAACCGCAGAAACCGATGGCGACGAGTAGCCGCCAGCGCGGATCGAGAAGCACACGTTCAGTCGAGTAAACGAGAAAGAAACCAAGGATGAGGCTACCCGTAATATTGATCAGGAGTGTGCCGTAAGGAAATGTCGTCGAAAAATGGCGGGCCACATAGCTACTTAAGAAGTAACGGGCACTGGCGCCAACAACCGCGCCCAAAGCGATCCAGAGATAGTTCACGTGACGGAATCCTCCTGCTGAGTTCTGAAACGGCTCGGTAGGAGTTATCAGCCCGGAGGGCGGTTAACGGCGAACTCCATCGCCTAAACGGAAACAGTATAGCGGAAGACCCACCACCCTCACGGTGACGAAAGAGCCAACTTGACCTGATCTTAGATTTTAGTCCGATCGCAAATTCTCCGAACTTTGTCGCTTCCGCACGCGTATCACTCGCAGGGGTTACGTATGAGACGTTTTCTGTTTTTCATTGTTTTGTTTACTCCACTAGGAGTTCTGTGTGCGCAACAAGATCCGTTCCTGCGAGTAACCGAGCAGAGCTTTGGTTCCGGCGGCAAGATTCGTCTGCATCTGGAGGCGGGTGGATACACGATCCAGCCCACTGACTCGGAAAAGATCGTCGTCCGGTTTCATAGCAACTCGGACGAAAAACAGAACCGGACGAAAGTAAAAATCGAGCCTGGGGCATCAACCGCAGATGTCTATGTCAGCAACACCCCGCGCAACCACTTCACCGCCACCATTGAGGTCCCGCGCCGGAGCAGCCTCTGGGTGCGTCTGAGCGCCGGCGAGCTAAATGTTGAAGATGTGGACGGCGACAAGAACATCGAAATGTGGGCTGGCCAGATGAGTATTACGGTCCCTCATCCAGAAGCTTATGGTCATCGCGATGCCTCCGTCGTAGCCGGTAGCCTTGAGGCTTCGGCTTTCAATATTTCGAAGGGCGGATTGTTTCGCTCATTTCGTGAGGAAGGCCCCGGCAAGAATAGCTTTCATGCGCATGTGACCACCGGGGAAATTGATATTCGCAAGTCAAACTAAGCTCCCCTCGGCCCCGCTAAGCGCGGTCCCTGCAAAAAGATGTAGTCGGGCGGTTTGTTTTTTGAAAGTATGGCTACTGTGTTTTACAAGGCCATAGATAAAGTCGTAGATAAGCTCCCAACCTGGGTAAAGTGCATTCTACTGGTCCTCACAATTCTCTTGAGCGCGTTCTCCATCTCGCATTACGGTTTCTGGTCCTTCCTGCTTCGCATGATTTTCAGTCCATAGGTTTCAAATTAGGACACTACCTTACCCTTCCTTGACACCCCTAATTTTGGCCTTTATTCTTAATGTTTACGTCCCTGAGAGGCTTTCGTCTCTGTGCGTACTTCCGCGGGCCTACGCGGTATCGGGTGGGGGCGGCGGAGGTGCCGATGTTCATCGAAATCAAGGAGTTGGAACTTCATCCCATTGATTTCCGGGAGGAGTTTGGTGCGGGTGCGATTGATTTAGGCCCGGACGTACGGCAGAGAACGCCGCTGCTAGCCGAGGGCCATGTCGACCTAGTTGAAGAAATTCACGGCAAGCACGAGGTTGTGCAGGACATCCGGCTGAAAGGCCGACTGGAAACGAGCCTGGAAGTAGCCTGTGCCCGTTGCCTTGAGTCGGTCGTGGTGCCGGTGGAGCGGAGTTTCGATCTGTTGTATCGTCCGGTCGGAACCGATTCGGGCCACGAAGAGCTTTCCGTAACCGATGCTGAGGCTGAGATCGGGTATTACGAGGGCGAAGGCTTGCTGCTGGAAGACAGTTTGCGGGAGCAGGTGCTTCTGGCGGTCCCGTTGAAGACGGTCTGCCGCGAAGACTGCAAGGGTTTCTGCCCGCACTGTGGAAAGAATTTGAACGAAGGCGCTTGTTCTTGCGCGGATCAGATGGAAGATCCGCGATGGGCGGCGCTGAAAGAGATTCGTACGAAATTGAATCAATAGGAGAAAGTTCTTAGTTCCCAGTTCTCAGTTCTCAGGCGAAACAGGTTTGCTGAGAACTGAGAACTGGGAACTGAGAACTCAAGACAAATGCCAAATCCAAAACGCCGACACTCTCAAAAGCGCACGTCCACTCGACGCGCGCATGATGCCTTATCGAAGCACTCTCTCTCCGAGTGTCCCAACTGCCACGAGCACAAGATGCCGCACCGCGCGTGTCCCAAGTGCGGACACTACAAGGGCCGTGAAGTGGTTGAGGTCGAAGAGAAGTCGTAATCTCCTGCCTTCATGCCTAGCGTAATCGCTCTGGATGCGATGGGATCCGACAAGGCGCCGAAGCCGGAAATCGAAGGCGCCTTGCAGGCAGCACGCCACCATGGCGTGCGAGTCCTGCTGGTCGGTCCGGAAGGCCCGCTCAGAGCGGAACTGGCGCGCTATCCCGGTGCGCGACGCTTGCCAGTCGAGATCGTTCACGCCAGCGAAGTCATCACCATGGATGACAAGGTGGATGCGATCCGCGCCAAACGCGATTCGTCCATCCGCGTGGGACTGCGCTTGGTACGCGAGGGCGTAGCTTCTGGCTTTGTGACGGCTGGCAACACCGGTGCAGCGATGGCTACTGCCAAGGTCGTGCTCGGTGCATTGCCGGGTGTTGATCGCCCCGCACTCGCGGCGGCTTTCCCCACAGTTGTCAATACAGCGGCGGTCCTTCTCGATGTGGGCGCCAATGTGGATTGCACGGCCCAGAACCTGGAACAATTCGCGGTCATGGGCGAGATCTACTATCGCTCGATTTTCGGTATGAAGCGCCCTCGCGTCGGCCTGCTTTCGATCGGCGAAGAAGAAGGCAAGGGCAACGAATTGACCCGCGAGGCGTTCCACCTTCTCAAGCAACTTCCCATCCAGTTCATTGGCAACGTTGAAGGGCGCGATCTCTACAACGGCCACGTGGATGTCATCGTGGCTGACGGATTTGTCGGCAACGTGGCGCTGAAGACCTCCGAAGGCGTGGCGCGCCTTGTCCGCACGGTGCTCAAGGAGACGTTAAAATCGACAATCACGCGGCAAGTTGGCGCCTACCTTTCGCGCAATGCGTTTTCAGATTTCAAGAAACGCCTGGATCACACCGAATATGGAGGCGCTCCTCTACTCGGAGTGAAAGGCGTTTGTATCATCACTCACGGGTCGTCGAATACCAACGCGATCAAGAACGCGATTCGCGTCGCCTCGGAATTCGCAAACAACAAAGTCAACGAATGCATCGAGCGGGAGTTGGCGACGCTGAGCGCGGATGTCTCCATATAAGGTGCAGTGCAGCACGGAAGCGGCCGGTAAGACCCACTGATGAAGCCCAATATACGACACATCGGATCACCTCGAGGAGATGATCTGGAATCAGTCCAACCGGATGATCCTTCGAATTTCCAGGCGACGGTCCGTGTGATGATCGGGCCAGACGGAGCGCCGGGCGAAGAGTCATTCGACTTCTTTGTTTGCACTCCGGCGTGGTTGGAGGGCGAATGCGAACGCAAAGGCTTTTTCTTGATCCGCCGATTCCTGGCTGTATCCCATTGGGATGCCGGTCTCGTCAGGCGAGCAATCGAGAACGTAGTGTCCTCCGTGACCGGAGATTCGTGGCCGGAATTGGCCTCGAAACTGGCTACCATTGCGTATTGGGAGTTTGAAGACTACCGCGAGGCTCCCTAACATCGATGCTGTCCAAGAAAAGCTACTCAGGTGTGTAAATGACAAACTCAACTTCTTCCATCGCATTTCTCTTCCCTGGTCAGGGATCCCAAGCCGTCGGCATGGGCAAAGAACTGGCCTCCAACTACGTGGTCGCTCGTCAGACATTTGATGAAGCCGATGAAGCGCTCGCTTACAAGCTGTCTGAACTGTGTTTCGAGGGCCCGGAAGAGAAGTTGAAGCTGACCGAGATCACGCAGCCAGCGATCTTGACCGCCTCCATCGCGGCGTTGCGCGTTCTTCAGGAAAAAGGCCTGCAGCCCAACTACGTCGCCGGACACAGCCTCGGCGAGTATTCAGCGCATGTGGCGGCAGGAACGCTGCCTTTCGCCGATGCGGTACGTACCGTTCGCAATCGCGGCAAGTACATGCAGGAAGCCGTTCCGGTTGGCGTCGGCGCGATGGCTGCGATCCTTGGCATGCCGCTCGTTCGAGTGAGCGAAATTGCAAACGATGCCGCGCAAGGAGAAGTCTGTCAGGCGGCCAATATCAATTCACCGGAGCAAGTGGTTATTTCGGGTCATGCCGGCGCGGTTGGCCGCGCGATTCAATTGGCGACTGAACGCGGTGCGAAAAAAGCGGTGAGCCTCCCCGTCAGCGCCCCCTTCCATTGCGCTCTGATGCAACCGGCCCAGGACCGACTCGCGTTTGACTTAAGAGCCCTGAATTTTCAGCATCCATCCTGCCCCGTGCTCTGCAACGTGGATGCTGCAGCAGTCACCACGGCGGACGCCTCGCGTGATGCGCTGATCCGACAGGTGACGGGCACGGTGCGATGGGATGAGTCGGTCCGCGAGTTGATCGCAAAAGGCATCAGTCTCTTTGTGGAAGTAGGCCCAGGCAAAGTTCTCTGGGGCCTGATGCGACAGATCGACCGCTCGAAAACATGTCTGACCGTAGGCGATGAGGCTTCGCTCCAGAAAACACTAACGCAGATTTCAGAGATTGCGGCGTAGTAAAGGGTAGGGCAGGAAACTTACCGGGCGGGTGCCGCGTTAGTACGGATACACAGTAATCGTCTTATCCGACTTCTGAACGAACATGCGCGCATGCTCGGCGCGCTCGTTCACAATAACTTCGACAATCACGCCCCCACTCATTAATCCTTTTGTATTCGCTGAGCCGTAGATGCGGTGCGATTTCACCAGCCCCCATTCGCCGCCTGGTCCCCAGTCGCGATAAAAATCGGCATAGGTGTACTGCGGATATTTCTGCTGGTGCTGTCGCCATCCGGGATCATTGAAATAAATTCCATAGGCTGACTCGTAGTCCTGCCGTTGCAGCGCCGAGAAGAAGTGATCCGCCACCCGCTCTTCGGGCCAGTTGCGAAACCACCATCCGAGCCCGGCGAGAACCACGACCGCGAGAATAGCAGCGACGATCTGTATCTTGCGTCGGCGGGCACGCGCGAAATCAAAAGTCTGAGCGTCAAGCAGGGTCATATTGCTAACGCAAGGATAGCGGATTTCGGAAGGATATGGGTAGGGCGTAGAGCAACTGTCTAGATCTTGCTGGCAACCATCTACGCTTGCGGCTTGGACAATTTTTCTCCGACGCGCTCGGCCATTTCCCGGTAAGCCATATCGTCATGCAAAGAGTTGAAATCGGGATTCCGGGATAGATACAGTAAGCCGGTCTCCCGCCTCTCGTACGCAGCTTGCAAGTAGCGTAGCGCATCTTCCTTCTTGCCCAGGAGTGCGCAGTTCGCCGCCAATTCATAGGCAGAGCCCAGTCCGTGATCGAACATCTCCTTCTGCACGGAAATCATGCTCTCGCGCATACCTGTAATTCCGCCCGAGTCGAAGCCCTGTTCAGCGGCGTTCGCCACAGCCAAGGCCGCATCGTCGTGCCGCAACTGTGCCGCCTGCTTGGATTCGAAGAGGAAATTTCGATAATCCTTACGGCTGAAGTACACCTCGGCCAGATAAGCATGCGTGGATGCCAATCCGGGATCGGCGGACTCCAGTTGCTTGAGCAGAGTGAATGCCTCAGCCGCTCGACTGTCAGCGAAGAGTATCCACGCCTTATCCGCCTGGATCGTGGTGGAGGAAGGATCAAGCTTCCGCGCCTGTTCGATCTGGTTCAGAGCTTCAGGAATACGTGCCGACGTGAGCAGGAATGTCGCGTACCAATGATGCCCCTGCACATAGTTCGGGTCCAACTCCAGAGCCCGCTTGTATTCTCGTTCGGCTGTTGTGGGATCCCAGTTCCAGTAATACGTGGCAAAAGCGAGCGAGTTGTGGGCGCCCGGCAAAGTGTCGTCGAGTTCCACCGCCTTCTGGGCGGCTGCCAGGGCCCGGGGATACGCCTCATCCGGAGGCATCACGCTGAATTCACGCAGTAGGTTATAGCAGTCGGCTAGCCCGGCGTAAGCCTGCGCATAACCGGGGTCTTTCACGATGGCCTGGGTAAAGTAGTCCACCGCCTTGTTCAGATCTTCTGGCGTGCGCTTGGCCCAGTGATATTCGCCCTTGAGATAAAGCTCCTGCGCTTCAGCATTGGGGGAATGCGGAGCGGCAAGCGCAGCCTTGTAGCGTGGATCGCGATGTCCCAATGAAACAACCGCAAGGAAAATGGCAACCACTAGCAGCGGCGCAAGCCAAATCGCAATGCTGACCCAAGAGGGGCGGGACGAAGCGAGCGAAGGTATTGGATCAGGTCCCGGGACCGGTACCACCGAGCCTTCCAAAGTCGAGCGACCGGGCCCCGTCCGTGAGTCATTGCCCGGGATGGTGGCATCGACGACTTCTGCAACGGAGGGCTCCAACTCCGCGGCTCGTCCTTTCAGCCACGCCCGCAATTCATCGGTATAGGCAAACACTCCTCCGCGCGCCCCTCCGGGAACCCGGTGTACAGGAAGTCCGCGCTCTTTTTCCCAGCGACGAACCGTGCGCTCGTCGCGAGCAAAAAAGCCAGCAATCTCCTTCCAGGAGTCGAGGCGCAAATTGGCTAATTGACGTGCGGAATGATCGCCCATCCTGTGATGCCCACCAGTGTCCGTTGTTGTCCGTTGCCGGGGAGGGCGGTACCCAGCAATTATACGCGGGAGATTGGCGGTCGAAATCCCCCCAATTCGACCAGGATCCGGCTCTGAAGGTTGGGTGCTTGCCAGGGAACACCTCTTAAGAACTTGCCGTTTCCGAGGCTAAGCACATTGAATCAACAACTTCAGGGGATTTTTGCTCGCACCCATCGCCCAACTCGTGTTCGAGCCGAGGAATTTGAGACTCGTAACAAAAGATTGACCATCAGGAGAATGTTAATGAATCACGCCCACTCCACATTGCGCCGCACGATTCCGCTGGCGGCGCTCGTCATGTTCGCCCTCACGCTCACCATGGCGCCTCTCCCCGCCTCTGCTCAGATCTTCCACGTGCTCTTTGACGCAGACCGAACAACCGGCACGAACACACAGGACTTCAAGTTCACCCAAGCCCCGGACGGCAATCTATACCTCACGGCCTACCAGGGCGGAATCGTCAACGGCACCTGTATCTTTGGCTGCGGCCAGATCCTGGCCATGACACCTGCCGGTAGCGTGACCCAAATGCACGCGTTTGACGTTGCAGCGGAAGGATCTGCTCCCCGAGGTGGTCTTACCCTGGGTTCCGACGGCAACCTGTACGGCGTGTTGTCGGGCGGCGGAACCAATGGCCTCGGGTCTATCTTCAAAATGACTACCGCAGGTACCGTCACCATTCTGCACGCCTTTTCCAGCGCGGAAGGCAATGCGCTTTATCCGCCAATCCAGGCTACCGACGGCAACTTTTATGGATCAACGCTGAACAGTGGCCTTAACGGTGTCCTCTATCAACTCACGCCGGGTGGCAAATTCAAGATCCTGCATACCTTCAACCGGAACGCCGAAGGCGATGGCGGCTCACCTTTGGTTGAGGGAGCGGACGGAAAGCTCTACACGGTCGCGGCGGAGGGAGCATTGAGCGGTGGAACCGTCCTCCAGTTCACGACCAAGGGAAAAGTGAAAGTCCTACACAACTTCGCCTTCGATCGATCCGAAGGGTACGGCATTTTTACGCCAGTCCAGGCGGCCGACGGCAATTTTTATGGCGTCTGCAATCAAGGCGGAGCCCAGAGCTCAGGAACCATCTGGAAGATTTCTCCCAAAGGCTCCTTCAAGTTGCTCTATAGCGTGAATGGCACAACCGACGGACAGTATCCCGGCAACCGCCTCTCCCTCGGCACCGACGGCAAACTTTATGGCTCCACCCAATACCAGGGAGTGAACGGCGGCCAAGGCACTGGGGGCACCCTCTTTCAAGTGACAACGGGCGGCCAGTACACCGTGCTCTTCAGCTTCACCGGTGGCAACTCTAATTCTGGAAATTCTCCCAATACGGTTCTGGCGGCAGACACCAATGGAATCTTTTACGGAGTCACCGCTTACGGCGGCGGGCCCGACAGCGATGGAACTTTTTATTTCCTAGATAACGGGTTGGCGCCATTTGCGTTACTGCAAATCACTTCCGGGAAGGTCGGTACCCAAATCGGCATTTTAGGCCAGGGGTTCACCAGTTCTTCCGTCGTCAAGTTCGGAGGAACGCCCACCTCGACCGTCACGGCGACTCCGAACTTCATCACGGCGTCAGTTCCGTTCGGCGCGCTAACTGGACCAGTCACTGTTACAACCGGCTCAACAGCGCTCACCAGTTCGCTGGGCTTCAATGTGCTTCCAAACATCACCGGATTTTCCCCACCCAACGGCCCGGTGGGGACCTCGGTATCGATTACGGGAAGCGGTTTGCTTCAAACCACTACAGTGACATTCGGTGGCGTGAAGGCGACAGCTTTCACGGTGAATTCCGATGAACAAGTAACCGCCACAGTGCCCACGGGTGCAAAGACCGGGCCGATCAGCATTACTACAAAAGGCGGCAAGGTCACCAGCAAAGCAAAATTCACAGTGAACTAGTCTCGAAGCCGCGTGGTCAGGATCAACCTTCCCTGGCCACCGCCGGTTCCGCTCGCGCGCCCCGACGCACCAACGATTCGTCCTCCTTGGTTCCCCCCGCCCTTTGGGACGCCTCGGTGGAGCGCGCGCGCTCACCTTTCTAAAGCGCCGTTTCGAACTGCCGATGTATACCAAGTCAGCCAGAAAATGGCGATACGCGGCTTCGCGGCCCGACCGTGGACCGCTCGCGGAGTGGAAATTATGGACAAGATTCGGGCGCTCATCGTGGACGACTCTTCGGTAATGCGCAAAATTGTCGAGCGCTCCCTGCGCCAGGCGGGCGTGGAACTCGACAAAGTGTTGGAAGCGAGCAACGGCGCCGAAGCGCTCGGTACACTGCAAAACGAATCGGTGGATTTGATCCTGTGCGATATCAACATGCCGGTCATGGACGGACTGGAATTTGTTCGCCAGTTGGGCACTGTCGAAAAAGCCAAGGGCGTGCCGGTGGTAATGATCACAACCGAAGGCAGCGAAAGCCATGTCGTACAGGCACTTTCGGCTGGGGCGCGCGGCTACATTCGCAAGCCCTTCACTCCAGACCAGGTGAAGGAGCACGTCCTGCCGGTGCTGGGGAAAAAGTCATGAGCGTTGATACGTCGCTCCCCGCCCGCGCCCACGAAGAAAACTGGCGCCCTGTCCTCGAACTCGCCGTAGAAGAGGTTTTCGAGATCATGCTGGGCTGCCGCGTGAAGCCTGCAGCCACGCAACCTCCAGCCACATGGAAGACCGAATTCACGGCCATGGTTGGTTTGGCGGGATCCCTCTGCGGCATCTTGACCTTCGCCTGCGACCAACCCACCGCTCGCGAAGTCGCCAAGTGCATGCTGGGTCCAGAAATCGCCGACTCGGAAGGCCAGGTTTCAGATGCGCTTGGCGAAATCTGCAACATGATTGCCGGTAATTTCAAGAACAAGCTCTCGGGCACCGATGGGCGATGCATGCTCAGCGTTCCAACCGTCATCAAAGGCGAAGAATATAGCCTGCGCTCGCTGGCGGATGGCGAGATCATTGATTGCATTCTGATGTTCCAGGACGCCCCGGTAGCCGTCAGCCTGCAACTTCATACCTAGTCCCAAGTCTCCCGACGCGGAAGATTTTGCCGCGTGCTAGCCCGGCAGGAACTCCCCTCATCTCTCCTTTCTAAGATTTCTGCCATCTTCCCGTCTTTCTTTTCATGCGCAACTCGATCACAAGAAACCACTTGTGAATTCCCTAATCTTTCGCGCTTGGCGCTCAGCGTGCAATTACGTTTCACAAGGAGCCACTTGTGGACAGCGGATTCTATGCGGCATCGGCCGGGCTGAGAGCTCAGACTCAGGCTCTGGAAGTAGCAGCGCACAATCTTGCCAATGTGAATACCAGCGGATTCCGCGCCGGGCAGACGACCTTCAAATCTCTGTTGGCACTCGCGCGTCCGGCGGTGCAGAACCCATTCAACCTCGCCACGAACAATTACGGCGTCCTCGAGGGTACGCGTCTTGATCCCACGGCCGGAAACATGGCCAGCACGGCAAACCCTTTGGACGTCGGCATTGAAGGCAAGGGATTCTTTGTTGTGCAGACCGCGCGCGGTCCGCGCTACACCCGCAATGGCAGCTTTCAAGTTTCCAACACAGGTGAACTCGTGACGGCTGCCGGCGATCGAGTTCTGGGCGATACCGGGATCATTCGCGTGCCCGCAGGCACCGTTGCCATCAGTCCGGATGGAACCCTTTCCGTGAATGGCGCCGTCGCAGGCCGCATCCGGCTCGTGGATTTCGCCGCGGGCACCAAGCTCACTTCCGAAGGGGGCGCACTGCTCTCGGCTCCGTCTTCCAGCGAACAACCCGTCCAGCAGCCGTCACTGCGCGAAGGCACGCTCGAATCCTCGAACGTGAATGCCATCACTTCGGTGGTGACTCTGATCGGCGTCCAGCGCGAAGCGGAGATGTTGGGGCGGGCCATGAGTTTGTTCGATATGCAGTTGAATCACATCGCCGCCACCGAATTGTCCAAGGTTTGAGTACGAGATTGAGACAGTTGCAGTAGAAATGCGGGAGGAATCATGTTTCGAGCGCTCTACACGGCCGCGACCGGAATGCAGGCACAACAGACCAACCTCGACACCATCGCCAACAACCTTGCCAACTCGAGTACGGCCGGATTCCGCAGCCGTCGCATGCAGTTTCAGGATCTGATCTACCAGAACTACATCATGCCCGGTGCCGCCGCTTCGCAACAGACCACTGTCGCTGCCGGGTTGCAAGTGGGATTGGGCTCACGGTCGTCGGCGTCGGAAATCTTGCAGCTACAAGGCGACCTCAGCCAAACCGGGAATCCGCTCGATCTCGCCATCGAAGGACAAGGCTTCTTTCAGGTCCTGCTGCCCACCGGCGAAATGGCTTACACGCGCAGTGGAAGCTTCCACACCGACGCGCAAGGCAATGTCGTCACTGCCGATGGCAACCCGATTCAACCAGCGCTAACGGTTCCCCAGGGTGCGACTTCGGTCACCATTGCCGCTGACGGTACGGTGTCCGTAACGCTCGCCGGACAAACAGCGGCGCAGCAAGTCGGCACCCTGCAGACGGCGCTATTTCCGAATCCCGGTGGGCTCAACAGCGTGGGCAAGAATCTGTTCACAGCCACGACCGCCTCGGGTGATGCCGTGCTCGGAACTCCTGGCGGCTCGGACGGGCTGGGGCAAATCGAGCAGGGCTATCTCGAACAATCGAATGTCAGCGTCGTGGACGAGTTCATCAACATGATCGTCGCGCAACGCTCGTACGAAGCCAGTTCTCGCGTGGTGCAGGCCGCCGACCAGATGTTCCAGCTGATCAACAACCTGGGCCACTAACTTTGAGGAAACCATCTTGAGAACACGCTTTACGATCGCTGCCGCAATCGGGAATTTCGCGCTGATGATCTCTGCTATCACGCCGGCTGAAGAGTTTCCGCTCCGTGTGCCCGTGAGCGCACAACAGGCATGGCAGGCGGTTGTGGAGGAGTTTCGCGTGCGCGGATTTCAGGATGGACAGTTGCCCCATGTCGAAGACATCGACCTGCCCGTCGCGGTTCCAGTGCGCGGCGCGCCCAACCTTCGCGTTTCGTCTTTGTGCTGGGACCAAAATACCGCCCGCGCGCGTTTTCGTCTGGAATGCCGCGAGACGGGCGCGTGTCTGCCGTTTCTTGTCTATGTACGGACACCATTGCGGGCACCGAGCGCACCGTGCCGGATGGATAACACGTCGCCACACGCCTCGCGGCAAAAATCTTCGTCGGTTGTGCATGCCGGGGATCGCGCGACTGCCGTGTTGCTCGCCGCGGGCTTGCGCATGACTACGAAGGTGCACTGCCTGGATCGGGGCGCAGCGGGAGACATTATCCGCGTGCGTGGACCGGAAGGCCGGATCTTCCGCGCTCGCGTCTCTGGACCAGCCCTGGTTGAGGCCCAGTTGCCATGAGAGCACGTCACTTGAAACTCGCGTTCGCAACACTTCTCGTCCTCGGATCCTCATACTCTGCTTTCGCCTCGAAGCACGAATCGCAAGACCACAATCTGTCCAGGTACATTGCTCGCATGCAATCGGAAACGCTCGCACCCACGGCCGCTCCCGGCAGCATCTGGGTTGACTCGGGACGACTGGCGTCGCTTACCACAGATTACAAAGCTGCCGCCGTCGGCGATCTGATCACCATCACCGTCGTACAAGATCTGACTTCGACGAATTCAGGTGCGGTTTCGACTGGGCGTTCTTACAGTGCCAGTTCCGGCGTCGATTCCCTTCCCGGCAAACTCAAGGTTGGTGGTGCGGCCAATCTGCTCGGCTTGCACTCGGCCGAAACGCTGGCAGGGAAAGGACAGGCTTCCTCCAGTTCTACGCTGACCACGACTCTCGCTGGACGCGTTGCTGCCGTATTGGGTAACGGCAACCTGGTCATCGAGGCCGAGCGCGTGATCAACATGAATCACGAGAAGCAGACCATCATTCTTCGCGGACTGGTTCGTCGTGGCGATATTGGGCCGAATAACACGGTCGCCTCGAACACCATCGGCAATCTCGAACTTGAGATCAAAGGTAAGGGAGTGATCTCCGAGGGCGTGCGGCCGCCGCATCCGGTACTGCGCGCAATTTTGAGGATTTTGAATTTCTAGGATTCGAATGACAGGCGGGTTATGAATTTCGTGATCGTCTCCATCCTCATGCTCGCAAGTTTGCCGGCCCCGGTTCGCGGGACCGGCGCCGTGCCCGTCAAAATCGGAGATCTCACTACCGTCGAGGGTGTGCGCGACAATTCGCTCATCGGTTATGGCATGGTTGTCGGGCTGACTCGCACCGGCGATAGCCAGCAGACGGTGTTCACCACCCAAACGCTCGCCAACATCATGCAGCGCATGGGCGCGCAGATCCCCCCGGCGACTGCGCGCGTCAACAACGTTGCCGCCGTCTTTGTTACCGCCAACCTTCCGGCTTTTGCGCGACCGGGCGCTGCACTTGATGTGACGGTTTCCTCCATTGGCGATGCGAAGAGTCTTGAAGGCGGCATGCTTCTTCTCACTCCACTCTATGGAGCCGATGGTCAGGTCTATGCGGCCGCACAGGGCGCGGTGGCTGTGGGAGGCTTTGCCGCTGGAGGCGCGGGCGCGACTAAGCAGATGAACCATCCCACCATCGGACGCGTCCCTTCCGGCGGCCGCGTCGAGCGCAGCCTGGCGTTCGACTTCAACCGGATGACTCCGGTATCGCTCCTGTTGCGCGAAGCTGATTTCTCGACTGCCGGTGAAATCTCGAATGCCATTAACCGCGAGTTCGGACGCGAAGTCGCCACCGCGCGCGACGGCGGGCGGGTCGAGATCATGCCGGAAGCGGCCGGCTTGAAGAATCTGACTACGCTGCTCGCACGCGTCGAGAACCTTGCCGTTCCGGTGCATCACCGCGCACGGGTTGTCGTCAACGAACGCACCGGGACGGTTGTGATTGGCAGAGAGGTCCGGTTGGGCGCAGTTTCCATTCTGCATGGTGGCTTCTCCGTACAGATTTCGACCGCGTATGAAGTTTCGCAACCAAATCCCCTGTCGCAAGGTAAGACCGAGATCGTCCCCCAAACCGAAGTGCAGGCCAAGGACAGTCCGGCGAAACGACTGGAGATCGGCGAAGGCGCCAGCATCGATCAACTGGTCAGCGGCCTCGAAACGATGGGTGCCAGCGCCCGCGATGTGATCTCGATCCTGCAAGCCATTAAAGCCGCCGGCGCGCTCGATGCCGACCTGGAGGTCATCTGATGAATGTCGAACTTTCCTCGGTGCTGGGACACCTGGCCGCGACGACGACTCCCGCCAGTAAAGGCGCCAACGCCGCTCGGGAATTTGAATCCGTGCTGCTGACGTCGTTGTTCGATTCGCTCCAGCAAAGCTTTGCTTTCGATCCCCAAAACACGACGCCCGGCGCTGGCGACTACCGGTTGATGGGCACGAAGGCCCTGGCCGACGCCGTCAGTGCGGGAGGAGGGATTGGCATCGCGCGGCTGATTCTGCGCCATTTACCCGGAACCGAGGCCGCGGCCAGACAATGAACGGAAGTAATCTTGAAAAGGCGCTAAAGTTTCTCTGAATTCTGCCGATCTAGACAACTGGGTAGCGCCGCGTCGATCAAGGACATTCGCGGCAACGGTTAAGGTTTTCTAAGAATCTGCCGAAGGAAACAGCAGGTGGGATCGGAGTGTTGTATGAGAGTGGAATTCACAAACCTCGGGATGGAGCCACCGGACAAGGCCAAACCGGGCCGAACCGGACAATCGAGAGCTGCGGCCAGCGCGCCGGCCGCCAAGGAAAATGCCAATGCGGAGACGCATGCCAGCGTCGCGGTAGATCGCGCGCGCGTGTCGTTTCATCAGGCGCGGGTCGCCACGCTCGAAGCGAAGACGCTGGCGTGGCCGGAAGTGCGGCAGGAACGCGTAGCTCCTTTGCAGGAAGCAATCGCAAATGGAAGCTACGCCGTGGATGCCAAGAAGGTGGCTGACGCGATGGCAGCCGATATGAAAAATGGGCGGGTTCGCTGAGGCGGTTGACTGATGGACCCG